>Ga0105051_10000008_pt1 | contig 222653 bp, 185 predicted proteins | sample FRY02_FD_78383 | JGI IMG/M metagenome (GOLD analysis project Ga0105051, IMG submission 78383) | Freshwater microbial communities from Lake Fryxell liftoff mats and glacier meltwater in Antarctica - FRY-02 (megahit assembly) | ecosystem: Environmental > Aquatic > Freshwater > Ice > Glacier... | reverse complement strand
AGCTGTTGAAAATAAATTAAATAAACGACCCAGAAAACGGTATGATTATGAAAATCCTATATTTGTAATGGATAAGTTATTGTTTAACCCTGAAGTTGCATTTATAACTTGAATCCAGCATATGAATAGTGTGCCCGGAATTTTGTAAATGATTCAATTCCATTTCTATTGAACGATCTATATACATAGACGAACCGATAATTTCAAGTCCTTCATGATGTTTTTTTAGTTCTTCATATGCCTTTTTATCGATGCGATGACTGGTCCAATAATTAACTTGATTTGTATTGAGCTGGTGCATGGATAAAACGCTAAAAACTAATAATAATACTGAAATTATTGCTTTAATTTTTGTAAATGAGTTTGCCATCACGAGCAAAGTGCCTATTAAAAGTAAATACAGATATAGTGCTGTTCGGGCTAAAGGTCCGGCGCCGTTTAAAACATACACGGCAATTAAAATACCTATTAAACTGGCTTGTAATGCAATAGAAAACGCAAGTTGTTTTTCTTGTAAGCAAGTTGTTTTTCTTAGAATTAAAAGAAAAACTGGGTAAATCAAAGCTACACAAAATAAAACGAAAATAATGTAGCTTAGCAAGCTATTGCTCCAGCTAAAAACCAATTTATTAAGATAAATGATATTTTCAATAGGGAACCCTTCGGAAATACCAAAATAAAGAAAACCTCCATCTTGTAACCCCTTTATATGCACGATAAAAAACAATAATACAGCAACTTTTAAGAGCGCAACAACGCAAATGTCAGTTTTTGAGTTCCTCCAATTATTTTCTGCAAATTTCACAAGATTCAGAAACAGCAAACCAGCTGCGGCAAAAAGCAAACTCAATTGAGCCGACAACATAAGCACTGCAAGAAATAAGCTCAACCATATTCTATATTTCTTGTGGTCATCGAAATTGCCATACAATGAAAAATCATTGCAAGTAGTAATGCAAATGATATTCCATAACCTCTTGATAATGAAAAGAATTCTAGAATTGGATAGATTGAAGTTAGCGCAATGAGTCCAATCCATTTGAGCCCAAGGTTTTTACTAAATGAAGCAATTTTATATGCGTAGAAATAGTAGAACACAAAAGATAAAACATTAGGTAGTCTAAACGCTAATTTGCTCAAACCAAAAGTTTTTACGCTAAAAATGGAGAGTATGGAGTTCAAATAATGATTATTCGTATCGATTTGTGTGTCGGGCGAGAAAATAGTTTTTGGTTCAACGTAAAAAAAATAAGAAAAAGCCTCATCTGGAATAATAGGCAAGATACAGGCGCGAATAATAACAAACGCAAATAAAGCAAAGAAATGTATCAGTATCCAAAAGTTATTTTTGAATACCTTCTTCAAATTAAAGAAGTTTCAACTGATTCGTTATTCCTGTCAATGCATCTTTAGCATCAGCAAATAGTAATTGACAGTTTTCATAACCAAACAATTTGTTTTCTACACCAGCGTAACCTTTGGCCATGCCACGTTTGATAACAACAACATCTCTACAATTGTAAGCGCGGATTATCGGCATGCCGTATATTGGACTGTATTCGTCGGTTTCAGCAGCAGGATTGACAACATCATTTGCGCCAATTACGATTGCGATATCATAACTTGACATATCGTCGTTTACTGAGTCCATTTCTTTCAAAATATCATAGTGTACATCAGCTTCAGCTAAAAGTACATTCATGTGACCAGGCATTCTTCCAGCAACTGGGTGAATAATATAATGCACCTCGGTATCCTTGCTTTCAAGAAGACTCTGTAATTGCTTACATAAGTGTTGTGCTTGAGCAACTGCCAAACCGTAACCTGGTATAATGGCAACCTTATTAGCAAAAGCTAATTTTGTAGCTACTTCTCCAAAAGATGTTGTCTTAATTTCAATTTCTTCCTCCACACCGACAGGACCACCTTTAGTGGACTTGAATTTGCCTCCAATCACGGCGAAAAGAGAACGATTCATAGCTTGACACATGAGCAAGGTCAATAGCACGCCGGCAGCTCCAACAAAAATACCTCCTGCAATCATTATACTGCTGTCATAGAGAATACCGGCAAGAGCGGTAGCCACGCCAGTTAGTGAATTGAGAAGAGAAATAACAACAGGCATATCTGCACCACCAATTGGCAAAACGAAAATGATTCCATAAATTAATCCTAAAACCAAAAGAATCAAAGTAATAATCTCAAGTTCTGATGGTAAAAAATTATAGATGTAAAGGATTGGTGTAGCAATAAAAACAACGAGAAGTAGGCGAGAGAGCCACATAATCCACAATGCTTTTTTGTCTTTTTGTTTGCCTGATAGTTTTCTATAAGCCACAATACTACCCGAGAAAGAAGCTGCGCCGATGATTAATCCTGACCACAAGAGAATCAAAGATGCGCTAGAAGGGGATTGATCGATTCGGGCCTCCAATACTCCTAAAATCATTGCTACTCCACCACCCATGGCATTAAAAAAGGAAATCAATTGTGGCATTTCTGTCATCTCAACTTTGTCTGACATTTTCTTTCCAACCAAATAACCAGCAGTAATCCCTAGGATAATTAACGACAATTTCAGAATTGAAATCTCGACACCATAAAATTGACCAACAATGGTGGCTACAACAGCAAGCGCCATACCGCCAGCGGCGATAAGATTGCCAGTTTTAGCGCGGCTCGGTGAAGCAAGGAATTTTAAACCCACAACAAAACCGAGCATCGCAATCAAATAGGATATATGAACAAGCGCTTCCATGCTTCGGTTTATTTAGATTTTTTCTTACCTGAAAACATTTGTAGCATTTTGCCAGTGACAAAAAATCCACCAGAAATATTCAGCATTCCAAGAAATACGGCAATTGTGCCTAAAGCCAATCCTAAATAATCAGTTTCATCGATTCTCATCATGATAATTATGGCTCCAACTAAAATTACTCCGGAAATAGCATTTGCACCAGACATAAGTGGAGTATGCAAAACAGCAGGCACATTGGCAATGAGTTCAACGCCAAGAAACGTACAGAGAACAAAGAAATAAATCAATTGCTCGTTTTCAATAAAAAATTCAATCATGTGACAAGATTAATAAAAAAAAACAACAAGACTATTGTTGCATGAAACTTTTTACACGTTCGTTGATTATCTCTCCGTTATGAATAACATGACAAGCAGAAACAATTGCGTCGTCTTGAGACTCTGAAGCTATAACAGATTTGAAGTGCTTGAGAAATTGGAAATAATTGCCAGAAAGCATTTGTGTTGAAGTAGTCTGAATTTCTCTAGCTAAATACGAGGAGCCAACGATTTTAACTCCATTAATATCAATGACTTGTTCATTGTTAGTTAAAGCACAATTGCCACCTTGTTCTGAGGCTAAATCTATAATTACCGAACCAAATTTCATTTTATGAACGGAATCTTCTTCAACTAAAAGAGGTGCTTTTTTTCCTGGAATATTCGCCGTACAAATAACAACTGATGCCTGAGAGACGTGCTTGTCAATAAGTTCACGTTGCTTCTGAAGGTAATCAGCGCTTTGTTCAACTGCATAACCACCTGCTTGTTCGTTTTCAGCGGCACCCTCAACTTCAATAAATTTAGCACCCAAACTCCGAACTTCTTCACCAGCTGCTCTCCGCACATCAAAGGCTTCAACCACAGCACCCAAACGCTTGGCAGTAGCAATTGCTTGTAGTCCCGCAACACCAGCACCAAGAATGAGTACTTTAGCAGGTTGAATAGTTCCAGCAGCAGTAGTGAACATCGGGAAAACAGCATTCGATAATTCTGCAGCTTTAATTACAGCTTTGTAGCCGGAAAGTGATTGCATTGAAGAAAGCACATCCATAGATTGAGCTTTAGTTGTTCTTGGTAACAGATCAAGGCTGTATAGGTCTAGGTCCTTGCAGTAAAAATCCGATAGTTTGTGGTGATTATACAAAGGGTTGACAATGCCAATCATTGTTTTGTTTGTACTGAAACAAGTTGGTAGCCGGAAATGATTGATGAAAAGCAAGATGTCACAAGATTCCATGACTTCTATTCTACTCATTACTTTCGCTCCCGCTTCTAGGTAATCTTTATCCATAAAACCAGAAGTTGCTCCAGCATTTGTCTCAATAAAGACCTCGTAGCCCAAATCTTCGATTACCTTTTTACAAGTCTGAGACCCTAGACATACTCTAGGATCTCCGTTTTGTTCTTTTAATACTCCAATACGATTCAAAATTCAATAATTTATGGGAAAACACCTCTTTGAATGTAAGCCAATTCAATTCTCTTAATTGCTTGAATGTAAGCAGCCATTCTCCAGTTACAGTTGTATTCAGATGAAACTTTAATAACATTGTTCATTGAACGAGCTAGTTGCTCTTCCAAACGTCTTATGACATTATCCATCATCCAGATTTCTCCGTTTCTGTTTTGTAACCACTCATAATAACTTGCTATTACACCTCCAGAGTTACATAATATGTCAGGAATAACATCAATTCCTCGAGAAGCTAAAATCTCGTCACCCTCAGGAGTTGTAGGGCCATTTGCACCTTCCGCTATCACTTTAGCTTTAACCAAGTGAGCATTTTCTTCAGTAATTTGATTGCCAAGAGCAGCAGGAATGCAAATATCACATTCTAGACCAAAAAAATCTGCCTTATCAATTTCCGTTGCATCAGGATATCCGCCAACACCTCCGTTGTTCGTATTTGCATAAAGCAACAACGCATCTGCATCCATACCATGGGCATTATAAATTGTGCCTGAAGCATCTTGAACACCAACAAGAATTGCTCCTTCTTGTTTCAAGAAATGTGCAGCCCATTGCCCGACGTTGCCATAGCCTTGAACAATATATTTTTTCCCTCTAAGCTTCATTCCGTGCAGTTTAGCCCATTCTTTAACGGTAATTACAACACCAAAACCTGTAGCACGGTCGCGTCCTTCCAAACCACCTGAACCAACTGGTTTTCCAGTAACAACATGTGCATATTTAGAACGTTCGCTTGGGTTTTTAGTAGACATGTATGTGTCTGCAATCCAAGCCATCATTTGAGCATTGGTGTTTACATCTGGAGCCGGAATATCATACTCCGGACCAATGTTGTCTCCTAAGGCAAATGTGAAACGACGTGTAATGCGTTCAAGTTCTCCAACAGAATATTTTTTCGGGTCAATTTGAACTCCACCTTTACCACCACCGTAGGGCAATCCGGCAAGTGATGTTTTCCATGTCATCCAAGTAGCGAGTGCTTTAGCAGCATTGATATCTACATCTGGATGGTAGCGCAATCCTCCTTTGTAAGGCCCTAAAGCGTTGTTGTGTTGAACACGGTAACCAGTGAATACTTCCACGCTTCCGTCATCAAGACGTACAGGGAAGTGAACAATGATTTCTGTGTTTGTTGTAGCAAGTATTTTGCGGATGTTTGGGTTTAAGCCCATCATATCTGCAGCAGCGTCAAATTGCTTTTGAACACTTTCGTACATGCTGGGTTTCTTTTTTTCAGCGGTGCTCATAACGTTCTAATTACTTATTTTTTTTATTTTAATAAATGATGCTTTACACAATCATGAAATTTCGATAAAAAATTCCGCTGCAAATCTACAACTTCTTATGAATCGCAATAATAATTTAAGAATTATTTGTAATTCTCTGTAAGGTCGTTGTTTATATATGGTTGTTTACATGATTCACTGTATATTCGCGTTCTTATCTTTAGTAAATTCATTTATATTAAAGCTTCCTCACTATGTTTTTTGGATTATTTAAAAAGAAAGAGTCTGCACAAAGCCAAGTTAAGTCGGTCGTTGTGGTCAATCCTACTCAATACCATCCTAAAATAGTGTTGGCTTGGTCGAAAGCCGTAGAGGGCAACAAGACGATTTTGGAGTGGTTGGCAAAAAATGGTTATGAGGAATTGGCTGTGGCTTGCTGGGCTATTCGCTTGGAAAGCGATGCCAGAAATTGGCTGATGAAAAATGGACATCCGCATTTGATGGCGTTCATCAATGCTGCCGAGGGAAACAGTTCTGCTCAACGTTGGTTAGTACGACACAATTTAATGCAATATGCTTATATGGCAAAGGCTATCGATGGTGATATAGAAGCCTACCATTGGCTTCTAAAGAACTCTTCGCCAGATGTATTTATTTTAACAAAAGCGATTGAACGAGTTAAAGATAATATTGAGGAAAAACATAGAGATGTGCATCATTTTGGAGATTAGCTAACGATTCTTAACCCTGCCATAAATAGTGATTCCCTCTGCTAAAAGTTCATTCATTTTAAGAAACATTTTTTTCGCGTCGACTAAAAGTACGCTTGCTTCTCCAAGTTGATGGATTTCTAAAACAGACGATTTTTCAAAAATAGGAATTAGAAAGTCACAATGTCTTTTTGCAGACCAAATGGGGTCATGAACCTTTGAGATAATCTGATTTTTTTGACCCATGCCATCAATTACTGTCAACTCAAATTCATCTTTGTAGTAAATTGGGAAAGGAAAATCAACCGCATCCTCCAGGCAATGAACGTTAGTACCCGCGTTGTCAAATGTTACACCGATCATTAGAATTTTACCATCATGCTCGATCAGCTTTCCAAATGGGCTATCCGTCATATAGGCAGTTTTGGCTCGAAAATGACCTCGAATGAATTCTTCTGCGCTCGGACCCAAACAGCACACGCTTTCTAGAGGATGCAAACTACGTTTTACATGGGGACGTTTTCTAAAGCATTCACTAATCGCTCCCATTCTTGAAGATGTCTCGAGGACATTAAAGATTTCGTTTTTTTCCGCAAAATCGAGTTGCCGTCCATCGTTTGAACTAGAAGGCATAAGAAGATGTCCGTTGGGGCCTATAGCTTGAACTAAACTTTCTACAACGGTTTTTGCTCCACCCTCCACATAACCCATTTTTGAGAGTGCGCTATGAACTAGAAGCGTGTCGCCACTTTGAATTCCCATGTATTGAAGTTGTGACAGAAGATAATCTATCGAGAACCCTCCGTTTTTCGATTGTAGCTTAAGCAATCTCTGTCTTCGATTCTTTCTAGTTTTTTGAATCCACGTGACCAAAATTTTAGGAAAAATTTTGTGTGCTATTTGGCGCAAACTATGCATCATTTCTTAGAAACAAAGGTGTAAAGAATCCATCCATTTTCTTGTGTAGAGGTGCCTTTATCATATTCAAATCTTGATTTGTAAGCGTAAACAAGAGCCTGATCAATCATACATTGGGTTGCATTTTGCGACTTTTCGGGAATATATTTGGCCTGATAGACATCACCATTTTGATTTACTTTTATGGACACATAGACTTTTCCATTTGATCCGCCGCCGCAAGTATAACCAGGGTTTCTTACATACCAAAGATTGTTGTTGTGTGGCTTGCGCTCTTTGCTTCCAACTTGGTAATCTACCATCACATTTCCACCGCTATATTGATTGTTGGAATTTGAGTTAGTCGATTGAGTTACGTTTTGTTTATTGGGTTTTACAGGAGAGGGAGTTGTTACAGGTGTTGCAGATTGCTGACCATTTTGCCCTGATTCATCTCGAGATTGCTGAAATTCATTAAAATATTGTTGCTCTAAATCACGAACTTGCTGGTCAATATCGGTATCTGTATAATGAGAGTTGTAATCTGTACTTGACCGATCTCTGCTGTCGTTTACATCACGTGTAATGTTCCGGATATCATTAGATGGATTCATTTCATTAGACAAAATTTGATCTGGATTCAGCTCAATAAAATCTTCCTCAGCTATTACTTCAGACATCATATCGTTGTTTCTTCCTGGTAATAACGTGCTATACGTTTCTACCTGCAAGTAAAGCAGCCCCCCTAAATGAAGCATAAACGTGGCAATAATTCCCCATTTCCTTTTTTCTATGAAGTCAAGTATATTTTCCATCAATTTACCAACGAAACGAAGCGTCGCTCCTTTATAATGTAGTAATGCACTTTTTCGTTACTTATTAACCGGATGTGCTCGTCGTCAATTTTATCAATTCTTGAGCATGGCTCAGGCCACAAAAATTTACCAGATTGATCTCCAAGCCAAAGCTCTCCCTCAGAATTTTCCCATATCAAGACATCATCACTCATGCGAATAATACGCTTCATTTCAGTGTTTAAAACCAACTCACCTTTAGAATTTATTAATCCAAATGCTCCTGAGACTTTAACTAAAGCTACATCGTTCAAAAAAGATTCTGCAAAGTCAAATGCGCCAAAATTTAATTTTGTTCCATTCGCCAAAATGAATTCCCATTTGTCTTTCATGCGAACTGCAATCATTTCTGAGAAAAAAGAGATATCGTCGTACTTGGCTTGAACCAACCAATTACCTTTTTCATCAATCAATCCAAATTTTTTAGTTTTCGAATTGTATGCTTTAGAGTGCCCGAACTCAAAGATGCCAAATAGTTTCCAATTTGGGTAAATATCCAATCGGGCATTTATTACGATTTCTCCGCTGTTATTGATGTAGCCCAGTTTTTCATTTTGAACAAATGGTGTCAAGCTGTATTTATTAAAATTACCAATTTCATAATCTCCAAAAGGTAAAACAATTTCATTTTTCTCGTTAACCAATGCGGAAGAATCAGAAATTTGCACCAAAAACAATTCTCCAAATCTCGTAATCTCCTCAGAGGAATAAAACTGAATATTTCCTTTTAAATCAATAAGAGAATTCCTGTCTTTCCCTGAAACAATGGCAAAACCATCTACGAAATCTGAAATTTCTTGAAAATTAGATGCTTCAAAATCATTTTTTTTGATGCTATACATCACATATCCATCCTCAGTTTCTATCCAAATTTTCTCGTCATTAATAATCAATATATCGTCAAATTGTGGACTCAAAATCCATTCGCCAAATAAGTTGATTAGCCCTGCTTTACCTTCCGAATTGTAAACTACGCTGAGATTGTAACGAAAAGGCAAAACCTCAGAAAATTGGGGCAAAATAAGCCAAGAACCTTTGGTGTCAATAAAGCCGTATTGATTGTTCAAAAGAACTGCAGATCTTCCTTGGCTAAACGGCTCAACAAAATCAAATTTCGAAGCGATAATCATTTCACCCAAATGGTTCATAAAGCCCCAATTCTCAATGTTAATGCAAGGGAAAAGCCTCTCATTTAACAATTTAATTTCTTGTTCCAGATCCTCCATGAACGGATAGTTTGGATATGTGGTTTTGAAGATACCTAAATACGTCAATCCGTTTTCTTTAATAAATGCGCGATACAACTTTATCCATGCATCTGCTAGATAACTACTTTTTGAATAAGTGCTTATGAATTTTTCGTAAGCCTGAATTGTGTTTTTATCTTCATAGAATTTGAAAATAAGTTGCTCTGCGCTATGGACATATGGGTGACTAGGATATTTGCTTAAAAATGCTAGATAATCTTCCTCTCTTTTGCCAACAGTTTCTTCTTTGAATTGCAATTTGTAGTATAAGTCCCAAGCTCTTTCTAAAAATGATGTTGTTGGGTATTTTTCTATGTATTTGACTAAGCTTTCTGATTTTTTCTCATTTACAGCATACTCGAAAGCGCAAGAGTCTCTTAGAAAAACAGCGAATGGAATTTCATTTGCCCAAAAGTTTTGGGAAATAAACTTCACGTAAGTATCTTCTGTATCTAAAACTCGTGCTCTTTGAAATAACTCTGTGGAAACCTCTTGGCGAAGGCCTTCCATAACTGTGGTTTTAAAACCAAAAACTTCATATTTAGCTTTTACTTTGGACTTAACCAATTCGTAAGAATCAAGGGCAATTTGGATGTAATAATGTGCAGAATCTATGTTTTGAAAAGGATTGTTCGGTTGTAAAAAAACTCTCGCTAAACCATAGGCAGATAGCGCTTTATTTTTTTTGAATTTTCTTGCAAACACTTTTTTCGCTTTGAAGTAATCGTGAATTTCTAATGCCTCAAAACCTTTTTTCAAACTTTGATTAAAGGCATGGCCAGTGCACAAAATGCAAAGGGCTAAAACCACAAGGTGTTTGAAATATTTAAAAGTCTTAAAATTCATTCTATTGTATATCCTCTAATGAAAAAATCAAAAATGATGCAATTAATTTGATATTCCAAACAAACGTTTCAACTCAGTAGCTTCCTCAGGTTTCATTTTACCTGCAAGAATAAGCGCCAACTGCTTTCTTCGCAATGCACCCTCAAATCTGGATTTCTCTTCTTCCGTTTCAGGAATGAGCTCTGGTACTTGAATCGGCCCTCCATTTTGATCAACAGCAACAAAAGTGTAAATCGCCTCATTGGCTTTAAAGCGAATTCCGGTTACGGGATTTTCAACAAAAACGTCCAAAAAAACTTCCATTGAAGAATTGAAGGCGCGTGATACTTTGGATTCCAAGGTAACAATTGAAGAATGTGGAATGGCAGCATTAAAAGATACATTATTTACTGATGCTGTTACCACAACGCGTCTACAATGGCGATGAGCAGAAACACTAGCGATAACATCCATCCATGCAAGTAACTGACCACCGAATAAGTTCCCAAGCGTGTTGGTGTCATTAGGGAGCACTACTTTTGTTGTTATTGCTAAAGTCTCTATAGATTTTCTCGCTTTCATTCTGTTTTTTCGGCAAAATTACGAGTTAATCCCTTGTGCAGCACATTTTGAACCATAGTGGGTTTATTTTTAAAGATAATTTGGGTTTTGAAATATCAATTGGTAGCACATGAAATGCCTATTAACAGCATTAAAAGAGGTAACACAGTAATTTTATTAAAATATTTTCTCCAATAAACAATAGGAATTCCAACTTATTTTGACACGAATCTTGTGGCATTTTTCTCAGCGTCATTTGTTTTTAAGTAATTTCGCCAACAACTTTTGATATCACTTCATCATGAATAAAATACTTATAGCCAACCGTGGCGAAATTGCCTTGCGCGTAATTCGTACCTGTAAAAAAATGAATATTAAAACCGTTGCGGTTTATTCCGAAGCAGATGCTGGTGCACCTTTTGAATTGGCTGCTGATGAGTCATTTTGTATAGGGCCAGCTGCTTCATCCGAGAGTTACCTTCGCCAGGATAAAATTCTCGAAATTGCTCTGCAAACAGGAGCGCAGGGAGTTCATCCAGGTTATGGTTTTTTATCGGAAAATGCAGGTTTCGCAGAGAAAGCAACCGCCGCAGGAATTAAATTTATCGGCCCTTCTCCACAAGCGATTCGACTTATGGGTAGTAAATTAGATGCCAAAGCAACTGTGATGGATTTCGGAGTTCCACTTGTGCCTGGCACGGAGTATGCGATTGACGACCCGCAAGAAGGAAAGCGAATTGCCACTGAGATTGGTTATCCGGTTTTGATAAAAGCTTCAGCAGGCGGCGGTGGAAAAGGCATGAGATTGGTTGAAAAAGCTGACGATTTTATTGAATTGATGGCTTTGGCTCAATCTGAAGCACGTTCGTCTTTTGGTGATGACGCTGTTTTTATTGAAAAATTTGTCGTAGAACCAAGGCATATTGAAATTCAAGTATTTGCAGATCAGCATGGTAATATTGTTCATTTGTTTGAAAGAGAATGTAGTATTCAACGACGCCATCAAAAAGTTGTAGAAGAAGCCCCTAGCGCAGTGCTAACCCCTGAATTACGCAAGGAAATGGGGGAGGCGGCATGCGCTGTTGCCCGCTCTTGCAATTACGAGGGAGCTGGAACAGTAGAGTTTCTCCTTGATGCCAATCTTAAGTTTTATTTTTTGGAAATGAACACACGTTTGCAAGTTGAACATCCAGTAACTGAAATGATTACTGGTCAAGATTTAGTAGAATGGCAGATTCGCGTTGCTCGAGGCGAAAAACTTCCCAAAACACAAGATGAATTGACAATTAACGGCCATGCTATCGAATTGCGCTTGTACGCGGAAGATGCTCGCAACAATTTTCTCCCTAATGTTGGTTTATTGCGTCGTTATCGGCCACCAATAGGAGATAATATTCGATTTGATAACGGTTTGGCTGAAGGAATGGATATTCCAATACATTATGATCCCATGATCGGTAAATTATGTGTTTGGGATAAAACGAGAAATGAAGCCATTCTTAAAATGATTGAGGCCATCGAGAATTTTCAACTGAGCGGTGCAGTAACAACCTTGGAATTTGGAAAATTTGTTATGAAACATCCGGCTTTCGTTTCCGGAAAATTCGACACCAATTTTGTGCCTCGTTATTTTACAAATCCCAAGGAACTTTTGGATGATGCGCAGACAGAAGAAGGAAATGCTTTGGCAGCAGGATTGGAATTGATATGGACAGAAATGCAAACTCAACGTGAAGAAATGGCCAAAACGGAGAAGCCTTAGCGCTAAAGTCCTTAAAAATTTATGTATTACACTTGTTTAAATTACACAGCAAAATGAAGGAAAAGTGCTTGGACCGTAGTTATAACCTGCAGCTTCTATACTTTATCAACGGTTTTTAAGAAAACTTGTCGAAAAGTTTTCAAATTGATGTGTCGAATTATGCCTTACTTTTGCAAAAATTCTGACTATGGCTGATTTGCTTCCTGCAATTTTACTTCTTGAGGACGGAACAGTATTTCACGGTTATTCTTGTGGCAAAATTGGCACAACAACTGGTGAAATTGCTTTTAACACCGGTATGACTGGTTATCAAGAGGTTTTTACTGATCCATCTTATTACGGACAGATTTTAATCATGAACACTGCACACATTGGAAACTATGGTGTCAATGAAAATGAAGTTGAATCTGATCGAGTGATGATTTCTGGTTTAGTTACCAAAAAATTTTCTAACGGGTTTTCACGTGAAGATGCAAGTGGCTCGCTTCAGAAATTTTTACAAGATAACGAAACTGTTGGCATTTCAGATATAGACTCAAGAGCTTTGGTGCGACACATTCGCAACGCAGGTGCAATGAACGCTATAATATCCTCTGAGAATTTGGATGTAGCTGTTTTAAAATCTAAGTTGGCTCTCGTTCCATCAATGGATGGACTTGAATTGTCGTCTCATGTATCGACTAAAACAATTGAAGAACACGGAGATTCAGACGCTCCTTATCATGTTGCATTGATTGATTTTGGTGTTAAACGCAATATCATTCGATGTCTTTTGGAGCGGAATTGTTTTGTCAGAGTTTTCCCGTTGGATGTAGATATTGAATCAATTAAATTGATGAGACCAAATGGAATCATGCTTTCAAATGGTCCAGGAGACCCGTCTGCAATGGGTCCTCAAATAGAATTGGTTGAACATTTGGTTGAATTGAACATACCAACTTTTGGAATTTGTTTAGGTCATCAAATCTTCGCTTTGAGCCAAGGACTGAAAACTGAGAAAATGCATAATGGCCATAGAGGATTAAATCACCCAATTTTGAATAAATTGACTGGAAAGTGTGAAGTCACTTCTCAAAATCATGGATTTGTGGTGAGCCATGACAGTTTAGGTGCAAATCCAAATATCGAATTGACGCATATTCATTTGAATGATAATTCAATTGCCGGAATTCAGTTAAAATCAAGGCCCGTATTTACAGTTCAATATCACCCCGAAGCATCCGCCGGACCCCATGATTCTCGCTATCTTTTTGACCAGTTTGTCGAAAACATGAAATCATACAAAAATTAAAATAATGACTCGAATAATAAAGGTGTTTGGCCGCCAAATTTTAGATTCACGAGGCAATCCAACCGTGGAAGTAGATGTGTATACAGATCAAGGTAATTTTGGTAGGGCAGCAGTGCCATCAGGAGCATCAACAGGTATTCATGAAGCTGTTGAGCTGCGTGATAAAGATCCAAAAAGATATATGGGTAAAGGAGTTTTGAATGCAGTTAACTTCGTGAATACGGCAATTAACCAGGCGCTTAAAGGAATGAATATATTTGACCAAAAGGGCATTGACATGACGCTAATCGCTTTGGATGGCTCAGACAACAAGTCTGTTTTGGGCGCAAATTCCATTCTAGGAGCTTCTCTTGCCTGCGCACGCGCTGGTGCTAATGCCTCAGGTTTGCCATTGTATCGCTATGTTGGAGGTGTAAACGCCAATACGATGCCTGTGCCCATGATGAACATCTTAAACGGTGGCTCTCATGCCGATAACGCTATCGATATTCAAGAGTTCATGGTGATGCCTTTTGGTGCTGAAACTTTTGCTGAAGGTTTAAGAATGGGAACGGAAGTTTTCCATCACTTAAAAACCGTGTTAAAAGACATGGGGATGAGCACAAACGTAGGTGATGAAGGTGGTTTTGCGCCAAACTTAAAGTCAAACCAAGAGGGGATTGAGGTTGTATTGAAAGCAATTGAAGCTGCTGGCTATACACCAGGAAAAGACATGTTTATTGCATTAGATGCAGCAGCGTCTGAATTCTACAACGTCGAAAAAGGAGAATATGTATTCGAATCGACCGGAGAAAAAAGAACATCTGCTGAAATGGTTGATTTTTGGAAAGATTGGACTAATAAATATCCTATCGTTTCAATTGAAGACGGCCTTGCTGAGGATGATTGGGAGGGTTGGAGTTTGCTAACTGAAGCCCTCGATGATGAAGTTCAAATAGTTGGAGACGACCTATTTGTGACCAATACCGATCGCTTAAATCAAGGTATAAATAATGGTGTTGCAAATTCTATTCTAATTAAAGTCAATCAGATAGGGTCTTTAACTGAAACAATAGATGCAGTTCAATTGGCTGTCAGTAACGGCTATACGGCAGTTATGAGTCATCGTTCTGGTGAAACTGAGGATACAACGATTGCCGACTTAGCAGTAGCTTTAAACACGGGGCAAATCAAAACGGGGTCTGCTTCGAGAAGTGACCGTGTAGCCAAGTACAACCAATTGCTTCGCATCGAAGAAGAATTGGGCAAAATGGCTTATTATCCTGGTATGAACTTCAGATATTTGAATAGATTCTAGATTCTAATTTTATTTTAAGGTTGGAAATTTATTGATTTTCCATAGTCACTAAATGCATGGACTTACTCTTTAATGAATAGGGTTAACAGTTGTTAGTGATTCTCTTTTTTCTGATTGAATTGTGATACCTTTAATACATTCAAAAGTTTGAACTGTCAAAGATTCTTTCAATGAAATAATTTCAAAGAAAAGGTGATTTTTTGAAGTGTACAATTAAGTAACTGTTGATTTATCTTGGCTTCTAGAATTCCCTGACTGAATTGGGTTCAACTTTAGTGCATAGATGGTTATTCAAATTATCGAAGGCGCTGCTGTTTTACATACCTCCATTCCAATTTCAAAATATGATTTATGCACGCTGGAAATTATTCAACAAAGTTCTAAGTTCATCGATTTCAGCCTTTGTGTTATAGCTGTGTAATGAAATACGTAGGCACTCATTGCCATTCGGCACTGTAGGCGACCAAACTCCTTTTAAAGAGATTCCGGACGCGACAGCAAGTTTTGTGAGTGCTTTAATTTTTTCAATGCTCGAAACAGGTATGTTCTGAATATGACTTATTGGGACGCCGAAAATTTCAGAAAAATACAAGCATATTTCCATTAGTTGAGATCGCTCATGTTTCATTTTTTCAGAGAATTGAACGGATGAAACAATTCTCAAATATTGTTCTGGAGGAAGGGCAGTGGTATAAATAAACGGACGGCATGCATGTATCAAATAGTCTTTCAGATTGTTAGAGCATAATACGGCTGCTCCGTGAGCTCCCAAGGCCTTTCCAAAAGTGATGATCCTGCACAATAAGTTTGGATGATTTGCGTATTCGAACGCGCAACCTTTACCTAACTCTCCATATATTCCAATGCTGTGAGCTTCATCAATTACAACATGTGCACCGTATTTTGTTGCAAGATTAAAAATCCCTTCCAAATCAGCAAAATCACCGTCCATAGAATAACAAGCTTCAACAACTACCGTAGCGTTTTTTCCAGCAAAGCGAATTAATTTCTTTTCTAAGTCCAGATGATCGTTATGTAAAAAGGAATAGCTAGAAGCTCTTGAAAGTCTTAATCCGTCTCGAATAGAGGCATGAGATAGTTGGTCGTAAAAAACCACTTCATCTTTTTTAGGGATGGTAGACAAAACACCTAAATTTGCTGTATATCCAGAGTTGAATACTAGCGCGGCATCAGAATCATAGAATTGTGCTAAAAAAAATTCACAATGTATTGCTTCAAGACTATTTCCAGCGATTAGTCGAGACCCCATTCCAGATTGTGTCAATGTCTTATTCAACTCCAAATTGACCTTTCCAAGACCTAAGTAATCATTTGACACGAAGTCAATTGAACAGAGACTGTAATCGGGAAGTGTTCTTAGCTCACCAAGACCTTGAATTCTTTCTAATTCTGTTTGATATTTGAGTTTGTTATTCAATGTGAGGCAAATATATAGCGCAAATCCATTCACAGCCAAAGTAAAAAGAAGAAAAATGAAATGCTTGTTTTAGGATATGAATCCATCCATAATTTTTCTATGAAGAAATTTCTCCGCTCCTCACAAAATATAACAATTCGTTTGCAGTATTGGCACAGGGCCTAAAGAGTGTATGTACCAACATTGTTCTACTTTCATAGAGATTCTGGATGTTTTTGAAATAAAAACCACATTTTTGAAGTCACTTTGGATGATCCAAGAATCTTCCTTTCGCATGAATTTGAGTTTGATTTTATATTAGTCAATTTGGAGTGTTTTGGCTATTACATTAACGAGTCGATTTAAATATAACAAAAAAAAGTTCCACTCAAAATGAGCAGAACTTTTAAACGTGATCCCGTTTGGATTCGAACCAAAGACCTACTGCTTAGAAGGCAGTTGCTCTATCCAGCTGAGCTACGGGACCAAATAAAATAAAAAAAGGGATGATTCAATCATCCCTTCTGTCGGGGTGGCAGGATTCGAACCTACGACCTCCTGCTCCCAAAGCAGGCGCGATACCGGGCTACGCTACACCCCGAAAGAGGAATTTTCAATACTATATAATAGTTTAGAACATTTTCTAAACATTTTTTCGGATTCGAGCCTACGACCTTCCCGACACAAAGTCGGGACGCGATACCGGGCTACTTTTGAAACCTAGTTGATTTTTTGTTAAATCAAAGTTCTAATCGTTACTAAAACTTGTTTTGCGGGTGCAAATATAATATATTTTCCCCCAGTCAAACGGATTTACTAAAATATTAAAATAACAAATTTTAAAAAGCGGTGGAGGCGGGATTCGAACCCGCGGTACAGTTACCCGTACGTCAGTTTAGCAAACTGGTGGTTTCAGCCACTCACCCACTCCACCTGAAAAACAAAAGTTCAATTAATCATTCATAATTGATGTAGTATATGTCAATTTAAAATTTACTAATTGATGAGTCATTATTAACACCTCATCAAAAAACTATTTTAAATATCTGGAGTGCAAAAGTATAAAATTATGTATTTCTTAAATCAATTTTTTGAAATAAAAATTTATTGAACATTGAAACGATAGGTAATCATTTCACGTACAATGAATTATTACAGAAAACAAGTGTTTATTAAGATTGTTAATCTTTATGACGAAAGCAGAATTTAGAAAACTGAAAGTATCCAAACGCTATTTTTTACTAAAAAAAAGTGGTATTCATATCGCTTCACGCAACCATAGCGGATACTTCGTGCATCTGTTTTCCCTAGATGGTTTTTTTGTGGAGGTTTGGGTTTTAATTGGCATAGGTCAAATTCAATGGATTGAAATTCAGGACAATCAAGCCCAAATAGAATTGTATATAGAAAAATTTAATTTAGGTGATTTATTTTAACCTAAAGTGAGATATTGCTCTTGGTGATGTGATTCGCCAAAAAATCTCTTGCACGAAACAATTGTGCTTTTACAGTACCTACAGGAAGCGATAGTTTTTCTGCGATTTCTTCATACGATAATTCATCGAAATAACGCAATTCCACCAAAATTCTATAGTTTGGTTTTAGTTTTTCAACAAAACTACGCATCAATTTATTTTTTTGCATCTTAATAGTTTCCTCTTCTGGGTCAAGCGTGTTTGATGCGATATCCATACCTTCGTATTCTCCATCATCGCTTACATAAGTGTGACTTAGAGATAGGGTAGTGAGCCTTTTTTTTCGAATATGGTCAATGCATCTATTTGTCGCTATTCTGAAAAGCCATGTGCTGAATGCGTAATCTGGCGCATAACTGTTAATGTTGCTAAACGCCTTTCCAAAAGTATCAATTGTTACATCTTCGACGTCATCCGTGTTGCTTATCATCCGCATTACTAAGAATCGAACAGGGTTGCGATATTTAGTCAATAACTCTTTAAATGCACTTTGGTCACCAGATTGTGCCCGAAGAACGAGAGGTAAGTCTTTTTTTCCCTTTTCCGTCAAATTAGAATTTAATTCCATTGATCCTTTTGATAACCACGTGAGTAAAACATAAGCGCTGTAACTATGATGTGTATTGGTTCCAAAACAGGATAGAACCAAGAAAGTGCACCAGAATTCAACTTTTGAAAATTTAAAGATTGGGACAACCAACGCAGAATAGTTGTAGTGCAATAAATAAGGAGTGCCCAAAACAAAAAACCTCCAACCCAGAGCAAAATAACAAAGGAAAACAATTGCATTATGACGCTCAGAGGTAAAAGACCTAACAAAAGCTTGGTGATAACTTTATACTGCCCTGAGGTTGAGTAGTGTCGCCTTTTTTGTCTTAACCATGCTTGCCATGTTGTTTTTGGTTCTGAATAGCAGAATGAATCTGGAGATATTTCAATTGAGACATTTTTTCTATTTGCTGCGTCACGAATGAAAAGATCATCATCACCAGATGAAATTCCATAGTGCGATTTGAATCCGCCGACTTTCTTAAAAATTTCTTTATTGTAGGCCAAATTTCTTCCAACTCCCATATACGCCAACCCATTAAGGGCAAAAGTGAAATAGTTAACTGCAATTAGTGATGTATCGAAACGAATTATTGAATTAAGAAATCCTTTGTTCTTACGATATGGCCCATAACCAAGAATAATTGATTTTTGATCTGAAAAGTTGTTACTTATTAATGTGAGCCATTGATCACTTGTTGGTTTACAATCAGCATCCGTGAATATTAAATGTTGGAATTTCGCACCTTTTATACCTAAAGTTATTGGAAGTTTTTTACCTATTTTGAGATGTCGATTGCGTTCAACTTCAATAACACGAAGATTCTTATAACGGTTTTGCAAGGCACCTAAAATGTGTTTTGTGTCATCAATAGATTGATGATTAACTACAATTACCTCAAATTCAGGATATTTCTGATTTAAAATGGAATGAAGATTGTTGTACAAATTATCCTCTTCATTACGTGCAGCAATAATAACTGAAATACCTGGAGATTTCCCTTCTATTGACTGTTTTTTCTTGTAAAAAACCAAGCGCCAATGAAAAAACAAATTGTATAACAAGAGAAAGGCGCTTGAAATTAAGAAAATCAAGAACAACAAACTAATAGGTGTATAATCCAACAACGGAAATTCAAAACTCATAGCAATCACTCAACTTTGGTGCAAAGATGCGCTACGCCAATGATATAGATGTATCTTTGTACCAGATAATTATCAACATTTATATCTTATTTATGCGTTTTGAATTACAAATCACTGATACTAAGTCAAAAGCAAGAGCGGGAATTATACACACCGACCATGGCACAATTGAAACCCCTATTTTTATGCCGGTTGGAACGGCAGGTACAGTTAAGGGGGTGCATCAGCACGAATTACGCGATGATATTAAAGCGCAGATCATATTAGGCAACACCTACCATTTGTTTTTAAGACCAGGATTAGATGTCATCGAACAGGCGGGTGGCCTACACAAATTTAATGGTTGGAGCGCGCCATTATTAACTGACAGTGGGGGATACCAAGTATACTCTTTGGCCAATTCAAGAAAAATCACTGAAGAAGGCGTGAAATTTCAATCACACATTGATGGAGGCTATCACTTCTTTACTCCAGAGAGAGCTGTTGATATTCAGCGAACCATAGGCGCAGATATCATCATGGCATTTGATGAATGCACGCCTTATCCTTGCGAAAGAAAATACGCGGAGAATTCAATGCACATGACCCACAGATGGTTAGATCGCTGTATTGAGCAAATGAATAGGACCGAGGGTAAATATGGATACAGCCAAACACTTTTCCCAATTATTCAAGGCAGTGTATATCCAGAATTGCGTGTTAAATCTGCTGAATACATTGCAAGTAAAAACGCAGATGGAAATGCTATTGGTGGTTTGTCGGTAGGCGAACCCGCAGAGGATTTATATGCCATGACAAATTTGGTTACGGATGTTTTACCAGTTTCTAAACCGCGCTATTTAATGGGGGTTGGCACACCAGTTAATCTATTGGAATGTATTTCCTTAGGGATTGATATGTTTGACTGCGTAATGCCTTCTCGAAATGCCCGTCATGGTATGTTGTTTACTAAAAATGGTGTAATCAATATAAAAAATAAAAAATGGGCCTATGATTTTTCTCCAATTGATTCAGAAGGCACATCTTATGTTGACAACTTTTATTCAAAGGCCTACTTAAGGCACCTGGTTATTTCTCGTGAAAATTTAGCTATCCAAATTGCAACTTTGCATAACCTTACATTTTATGTTGCGCTTATGGCAGAAGCTCGAATCCATATATTACAAGGCGATTTCACAAAATGGAAGGATATGATGATTCCAAAATTGTCAACAAAATTGTAAATGTTCAAAATTTTAGACCGATATATCATACGGAAGTTTCTCACAACTTTTTTCTTCATGATACTTATTGTGATGTCGATTTCTGTGATATTTGATTTATCTGAACGACTCCAAGAATACATTGAAAGGAAAGCGCCAATTGCAGATATTTTTCTCGATTATTATTTAAATTTTGTCTTTTACTATGCCAATATGTTTTCTTCACTGATTCTCTTTATTTCAGTGATTTGGTTTACCTCTAAGTTGGCTCAGAATTCAGAAATTATTCCCATGTTGAACAGTGGTAAGCCAAGAAGTAGATTACTTCGGCCATACATGATTGCAACATCCTTCATCGTCTTCATTTCTTTACTTATGAATCATTTTGTGCTTCCTGATGCCAATAAGAAACGTTTGGATTTTGAAGAAGAATATTACAGGATACGAATGGTAGTGAGTAACTATTATGCAGATTTGAACGAAAATGAAACTATCTTTTTTCGATTTTATAACTCGGATGATGGATATCTCGAGAATTTTGGAATTACACATACTGACACAACCGACAATTTACAGAAAATAGTCACTGCAAAAAAAGCTGTTTTTAAAGGAGATTATAAATGGACCCTTGAGAATTATTTGATTCGGAAAGTAGGGAAATTAGAAGATCAAATTTTTTATGGAGATTCAATAGACACTACATTCACTTTTGTTGTTGAAGATGTAGTTCATCGAGAAAACATTGTAGAAACAATGGATTATAACAGGATTAAGGAATTTATCGAGAAAGAGAAAATTAAAGGAAGTTCTGAAGTAGCAGCTCATGAGTTGAAAAGACATCAGCGCACTTCATATCCTTTTGCAGCTTTTGTGCTTACCTTGATTGGCTTCTCTGTGTCAAGTAGGAAATCACGCGGCGGGGTTGGGGTGCATCTAGCTATCGGGTTGATGTTTGTCTTTATTTATATATTCTCAATGCAAATCACTTCTGTTGCAGCATTAAATGTTGGATTTCCGACTTTGCTTGCGTCTTGGTTGCCCAATTTTATTTTTGGAATATTTGCACTCGTATTATATCGTTGGTCTAAAAGATAAATATATTTCTGCAGAACACAAAAAAAACTCCAACAAGTAAACCTGCTGGAGTTATAATACCACAAAAAATATCCTTATTCAGTTTTAGTCTTTGACTTTTTCGGTTTAGAAATATCAATTTTCAACTCTTTGAGATCGTTGTCCAACGAAATGTTTATCGTGTCTCCTTCTTGTAGATTCGATTTGATAATCTCCTCTGCGAGAGGATCCTCGATGTATTTCTGAATAGCTCTTTTTAACGGTCGAGCACCAAATTTCTCATCATAACCTTTTTCTACAATGAAATCTTTGGCTTCATCTGAAAAGGTGATGCTATACCCTAAGTTGTTTATTCTTCCGTACAACTTGTCTAATTCCAGGTCGATAATTTTATGAATATCATCTCTTCCCAAGGATTTAAACAATACCATGTCATCAACTCTATTCAAGAACTCAGGAGAAAAGGCTTTTCTTAGTGCATTTTGAATCACAGCTTTTTGAGCATCTTCTTCTTGCTCACTTCTTGCTTTAGTACCAAATCCTACACCCGTTCCGAAATCTTGTAACTGTCTTGCACCGATATTAGAAGTCATGATTATGATAGTGTTTTTAAAGTCAACTTTTCGACCCAAACCATCCGTCATATGACCATCATCCAAAACTTGGAGAAGTAAATTAAACACATCAGGATGTGCTTTTTCAATTTCATCCAAAAGAATAATAGAGTAGGGCTTACGTCGAACTTTTTCTGTCAACTGTCCGCCTTCCTCATAACCTACGTAGCCTGGAGGCGCTCCAACAAGTCGAGATATGGAAAATTTTTCCATGTACTCAGTCATATCAATTCTAATTAAGGCTTCTTCAGTATCAAATAAATATTTCGCTAATTCTTTCGCTAATTGAGTTTTCCCCACACCAGTTGGCCCAAGGAAAAAGAACGAACCGATTGGCTTGTTCGGGTCTTTTAAGCCTGCGCGATTTCTCTGAATAGCACGAACAACTTTTTGAACTGCTTCGGCTTGCCCAATCACCTTTTTGTGCAAATCCTCACTCATGTGCACAAGCTTCCCGCTTTCTGATTGAGCTACTCGTTGCAAGGGAATGCCTGTCATCATTGAAACAACTTCCGCTACATGATCTTCAGTCACGGTGATCCGATCCTTTTTAGTGTCCTCCTCCCATTTTGTTTGGGCTACACCTAGTCTTTCGAGAAGTTGACGTTCTGTATCTCTTAGTTCAGCAGCTTTTTCGTATTGCTGTGATTTGATTACGTGGTTCTTTTCTTCTTTTATTTTCTCGATGTCCTCTTCGATGTCAAGTATGTCTTGCGGAACAACTATATTTGTAAGGTGTACCCTTGAACCTACTTCATCCAAAGCATCGATAGCTTTATCTGGCAAATGACGATCAGAAATGTATCGATCTGTTAGACGAACACAAAGCTCGATAGATTCTGGTGTATAAGTTACATTGTGGTGCTCCTCATAACGGTCTTTGATGTTATTTAAGATGATTATAGTTTCCTCTGGTGTTGTTGGATCTATAATCACTTTTTGGAATCTTCTCTCCAACGCACCGTCTTTTTCAATGTATTGACGATATTCATCTAAAGTTGTCGCTCCAATTGCCTGCAGTTCGCCTCGCGCCAGAGCCGGTTTAAACATATTTGAGGCATCCAATGAACCACTTGCTCCACCTGCACCAATTATGGTGTGAATCTCGTCGATAAATAAAATAACATCAGGCGATTTTTCTAACTCAGCCATTACAGCCTTCATGCGTTCTTCAAATTGACCCCTATATTTTGTGCCTGCCACCAATGAGGCCAAATCCAAAGATACAACGCGTTTATTAAAAAGCACACGTGACACTTTTCTTTGAACGATTCTCAAAGCTAAGCCTTCCGCAATTGCCGACTTCCCAACTCCAGGTTCTCCAATCAGAATTGGATTGTTTTTCTTTCTTCTAGATAAAATTTGGCTTACACGCTCAATTTCTTTTTCACGACCAACTATTGGATCAAGCTTTCCCAATTCAGCCATTTTGGTTAAATCTCTTCCAAAATTGTCGAGTACAGGTGTCTTTGATTTAGTTTCACCAGTATTTCCTTTTTTAGGCGCGCCATACGGCGCTTGCTCTTCCTCGCCTGAACCACCTGTAGGGTACTCAGAGCGTGGCATTTTTCCGTCTTCCAACATATTACTTAGTTCTTCTTTTACATTCTCATAAATAATGCCATACTTATTAAGAAGGCGACAAACAATGTTGTTTTCATCTTTTAAGATAGATAACAACAAATGCGCAGTTCCAATAATTGGACTTTTAAATAGTTTCGCTTCTAAATAGGTTATTTTTAATACACGTTCAGCTTGTTTCACTAAAGGAATATTCGCTGGATTCGTAATGTTCGATTTTACATTGCGCAGCAATCCCTTCTCGAGTTCTAATCGCAGGCCAATAACATCTACTCCGAAGTTATTAAGTATGAGAATCGCCGATCCTTCTCCTTCGCGGATAAGGCCCAGCATTAAATGTTCTACTCCAATAAAATCATTGCCTAAACGAAGCGCTTCCTCTCTACTGAATGCGATGACATCTTTTACGCGCGGTGAAAATTTTGCTTCCATCTAATCGGGTGGTTAGTTTAAATAAAGTATAATCAACAAAAATAGCGGTTTTTCAACCTATACATGTAATTCGTGATAAGTTTTTTCAACAGATTGAATCAAGAATTGTTTATAAAAAATTATACCGTCTGTTCAGCACTACTATGTTCTTTGTAATTTCGTAAGCTAATATTTTTACAACATTAACATTCAATATTAAATAGTCAATTATGGCGGATGGAGAGAAGATAATTCAAATAAACATTGAGGATGAAATGAAATCGGCTTACATCGATTATTCGATGTCGGTCATTGTGTCGAGAGCACTACCAGATGTAAGAGATGGTTTCAAACCAGTGCATAGAAGGGTGTTATATGGAATGCAGGATTTGGGTGTTTATTCGAATCGTCCACATAAAAAATCAGCGCGTATTGTAGGGGAAGTACTTGGTAAATATCACCCTCACGGCGATTCATCAGTTTATGATACTATGGTTCGTATGGCCCAACATTGGTCATTGCGTTATCCATTGGTCGATGGACAAGGGAATTTTGGTTCTGTTGACGGTGACAGTCCTGCAGCAATGCGTTATACTGAAGCTCGATTAAAAAAAGTTGCTGAAGAAATGCTATCAGATTTGGACAAAGAAACGGTGCTTTTCAAACCAAACTTTGACGAATCTTTGACCGAACCAACGGTGATGCCAACAAAAATTCCGAATCTTCTAGTAAACGGAGCTTCAGGAATTGCTGTGGGTATGGCAACAAATATGGCTCCTCATAACCTAACAGAGGTTGTTGATGCGACTATTGCATATATAGACAATCGAGATATTGACATCGAAGGCTTAATGCAGTTTGTAAAAGCTCCCGATTTCCCTACTGGAGGTATCATTTACGGTTACGACGGCGTAAAAGATGCTTTTGAAACAGGTCGAGGGAGAATTGTTATCCGCGCCAAAGCAGTTATTGAAGAGGTTGAAAATGGTAAAGATGCCATAATTGTTTCTGAAATACCTTACCAGGTGAACAAGGCAGAAATGATTAAGAAGACTGCTGAGTTGGTTAACGATAAGAAAATTGAAGGTATATCAGATATCAGAGACGAATCGGATAGAAATGGTATGCGTATCGTGTATGAATTGAAGCGCGACTCGATTCCAAATGTGGTTTTGAATAAGCTTTTCAAATATACACAACTTCAAACCTCTTTCTCTGTAAATAATATTTGTTTGGTTGAAGGTAGACCCCGTTTGTTAAACTTGAAAGAACTGATTCATTATTTTGTTGAGTTCCGTCATGAAGTTGTGACTAAACGAACTGAATATGAATTAAGAAAAGCTGAGGAGCGTGCTCATATTTTAGAAGGTTTGATTATTGCTTCCGACAATATAGATGAGGTGATTAAAATAATTAGAGCCTCTAATTCTGCAGATGTTGCTAGAGAAAACCTAATCAAACGATTTGAACTATCTGATCTTCAGGCACGTGCAATTGTTGAAATGAGATTGCGTCAATTAACTGGCCTTGAACAAGATAAATTGCGTTCTGAGTATGCTGATTTGATGACTCTTATTGAGGATTTGATGGATATTTTGGCTCGATACGAGCGCCGAATGGAAATCGTCAAAGAAGAATTGATTTACGTACGAGATAAATACGGTGATGAACGTCGTTCTATAATCGAGTACTCGGCTAGTGAAATGCGTATTGAAGATTTAATAGCAGACGATGAAGTAGTGGTTACTATTTCACATGCAGGTTATATCAAACGAACTAATTTGGCCGAATACAAAGTGCAAAACAGAGGTGGAGTAGGTTCGAAAAGCTCGGCAACAAGAGATAAAGATTTCTTAGAGCATTTATTTGTAGCAACCAACCACAACTACTTGCTCATCTTTACCGAAAAAGGAAAATGTTTTTGGATGCGTGTTTATGAAATTCCAGAAGGAAATAAAACATCCAAAGGGCGTGCAATTCAAAATTTGTTGAACATTGAGTTAGGTGATAAAGTAAAAGCTTATATTAATGTCAACGATTTGAAGGATGTAGATTATGTAAAGAACAACTACATCATTATGTGCACGAAAAAAGGGATTATTAAAAAGACTTCTTTGGAGGCGTACTCTCGACCTAGAACAAATGGCATCAATGCAATTAATATTCGTGAAGACGATGAACTATTAGAAGCAAAATTAACCAATGGCAACAATGAAATTCTTCTTGCTGTAAAATCAGGTAGAGCTATTCGATTCAATGAATCAACGGTAAGACCTATGGGGCGAACAGCTTCAGGAGTAAAGGGCGTAAAAATGGCCGATACGGATGAAGTGATTGGAATGATAAGCATCAATGATCCTCAAACAGAGACAATTTTAGTTGTCTCCGACCACGGTTATGGAAAACGATCCTATTTAAATGACCCAGAAGATGGTGAGCCAGTATATAGAATTACCAATCGAGGTGGAAAAGGAGTGAAAACCATTAATATTACAGATAAGACTGGACCTTTGTGTTCAATCAAAACTGTAACGGATGAGGATGATTTGATGATTATCACTGAAAATGGAATGACCATTCGCATGCATGTTAGTGATATTCGAGTAATGGGTCGTGCTGCGCAAGGCGTGAGATTAATTAATCTTAAAGGTAAAGAGACAATTGCAGCTATTGCGAAAGTGCCGAGATCCGAGGATGAGGATATTGAGCAAATCGATGAAGAGGAAAACAATGGCACAATTGTTGAAAACGATACAACAGAAGAATAAAAACACATTAAAATTATGAAAACAATAAGTATGAAAACAATCTTTGCATCTCTTGTTATACTTATGGGAACGGCAGTTTTTGCTCAAAAGAAAAATGTTCAAAATGCAGTAATGGACTTCAGCGCTTTTGAAAAAGCTTTGGAGATCAAGAATATGTCTGGCGCAAAAAAAGCAATTTTATCCGCTAAGATAAACATTGATTTGGCTGCCGAAAACCCAGAAACTATTCAAGACCTGAAAATGTATTTCTACAAAGGAAAAGTATACATGGGTTTAGTTGCTTTATCAACTATGATGGTTGAAGATACTGACATGCAACAATTTTCTAATGAAGAGACTATGCGAACAGGTATTGGTGCTTGGAAAACATGTTATGATTTAGATGAAAAATCGAGATATAGAGATGAAATTGCTCAAACGATAATGTTCCAAAGTCAAATGAGTTTATCTATGGCTGCAGATTTCTATAGCAAACAAGATTTCGAAAGTGCCTATAGCCTATATGCTGCAACTTTAGAAATGTATCAAGTTATTGATTTAAGCTCGAAGGAAAGTTTTGGCTTAGTCTCTCACAATGCAGGATTGTGTGCAGAACGTCTTGGCAAGTACGATTTGGCTTTCATGCACTATGAAAAAGCCGCCAATTCTGGATATGAGTCTGCTCTTTGTTCTGCTCGTGCTGCTGATGCTTTATTGAAACAAGGCAAAGAAGATGAGGCAATGCAGTATATTATCGCAGCTTCTCTAAAATTTCCTGGTGATGCGTCTATAATTATTTCTATGGCGGACATTGCTTTGAGAACTGGTCAAGATGAAATTGCTATACAAAGTTTAAACCAAGCGATCGCGAAAGATCCTAAAAATGGAGTTTACTATTGGGCGATTGGCACAGTTTATCTTCGCGTGAATAAAGTTGAAGAGAGTATTACTTCATTTAAAAAAGCTATTGAGCTCAACCCAACTGACGATAGGGCATATTATTCTTTGGGCTCTTATTATTACAACAAAGCTGTCGATTTATTTGAGCAGGCGAGCAGAGTAAAACTTGGAGACCCAAAATTTGATGAGTTGGATAAGCAAGCAAAAATAGAATTTGCGGAGGCTGCAATTTACCTTGAAAAAGTTGTAGAAATAAAAGGCGACATTGGAAATAAAGAGATTTTGAATAATCTTTTCACAATATACAGAAAGCTTGATCAATCTGAGAAAGCAATGGGCTTCAAAAAGCGTGCAGACGCAATAAAATAAAATTTATGAGATTAATAAGCTTAATTAGTTGTTTCGTATTTGCATCATTATCTTTTGGACAAGATTTCAAGTTAGACTTTGCAAATGCTAAAATTAAATTTCACTTTAAAGGTGAAAAAGTAGACGGCGTACTCTCTGGATTGAAGGCCTTGGTAAGCATCAACAAAGAAAGACTTGAACTCAGTGAAATTTCTGGAAGTGTTGATGTTTCGACCATTTCTACTGGAAATAATATGAGGGACAAACACTTAAAGTCTGATGATTACTTTGATGCCGCCAAGTTCCCTTTAATTACATTTAAGGCAAAGTCGATTGTGAAAAGTGGGGAGAATTATTCAGTTGTAGGGCTCTTCAAAATCAAAAATATTGAAAGAGAAGAAAACTTCATTTTAACCATAAACAAAGGTACGCTTATCTTTAAAGGCAGTATAAATTCTGCAGATTATGGCATTATGAAAAAGAAAAAAAGGGAAGAATCACAAGTAGATATCACTATTGAAATTCCATTTTTGTAAAATAAACAAATATTAAAACCGTCGCGAGGCGGTTTTTTTTTAAATATGAAAATTGGAATATTGGGTGGCGGAGCAGCTGGATTTTTTGCTGCAATTCATTGTAGACTATTTAACAATGACGTTGAGGTAACTGTTATTGAAAAAAGCCAAAAAACCCTTTCTAAAGTAAAGATTTCCGGAGGTGGGCGGTGTAATGTCACTAATATTGAATCAGACCCTATTAAATTATCCACGTTTTATCCCAGAGGTGAAAAATTGCTTGCAAAAGCATTTAGAGAGTTCAACACAAAACACACTATTCAGTTTTTTGAAGAAATGGGAGTTGCCTTGGTCTCGCAATCTGATGGTTGTGTTTTTCCTAAAAGTCAAGATTCACAGAGCATAATTGATTGTTTTTTTAGTCAATGTAAACAACTCAATATCCCTATTTTTCTTGGGGTTCATGCCAACTCAATATCTCAAGACCATACAGGGAAATGGATTGTGGCTTCAAAAGAAAAGAGCTTCGTTTTTGATCGTTTGATTATTTGCGTGGGAGGCATGACTAATGTGCAGCAAATGGAGTGGTTGAAACAATTAGGTCAACCAATGATAGCCCCTGTGCCCTCATTATTCACCTTCAATATGCCTGATGAATGGATTAAAGAACTCATGGGTGTTGTAGCGCCAAACACAGCAACTAGAATACCTGGTCTTAAATTTGTAGGTAAGGGTCCTTTGTTGATCACCCATTGGGGCATGAGTGGCCCAGCGATTTTAATGCTTTCGGCAAAGGCCGCAAGAGAGTTAGAAGAAAAAAAATATAATTTTAGCTGTCTAATTTCTTGGTTGGGCATTATTAACGAAGCTGAAGTTTTGGACATTGTAAATTCAAAACAAATTTCTCACAGCAGGAAAAAAATCGGAGGATCATCTTTTGAAGGACTACCGACCCGGTTATGGGATTACTTACTTCTAAAATGCAATATTGATCATGAAAAACCATGGTCGGCAATAAACAACAAGGAAAAAAATAAATTGGTTGTGGTATTAACCCAAGACAATTACAAAGTGAGTGGTAAAACAACACACAAGGAAGAATTCGTTACCGCTGGCGGTGTTGATTTGAAACAAGTTAACTTCATGACCATGGAAAGCAGAGTTTTGCCTAACCTATTTTTTGCAGGCGAAGTTTTGGATATAGACGGACTAACAGGAGGCTTTAATTTTCAGGCTGCTTGGACAACAGCTTGGCTGGCTGCGCGAGGTGCAACGGCATCAAAATAAATTATTCAATAATAAGAAAAACTAACTTCTTGTGATTGAATTATAAGTACCGGAATCCGAGCATCATTCATTATTAAACTTTGATGAAAGGTGTCTAAAACTGGTAATAAACTCCCTGAAAAATAAGCTGTTGCAAGGAGCTGAGCGTTAATTTCTTGAGCAAAATTGACAATTTTTTCAGCAAAAGAACCTGATTTGTCAAACAAATTGATTGTTGCCTCAACACCCAAGCTCTGAAATTTATCTTCAACTATTTTTATTCTCGTTTTTAATAGTCGTGAGGTTGTTTCGTCTTTTTGAAGCTCTCCAACTACAGTAATTTTGGCTTTAAAGAGATAGGCGATATCCGCGGCATGAGCAATAATTTGGATACTTTCTTTTGAAGTATCTATAGGCACAACAATATTCTTAACCGCCTCCCATTTTCTAGATTCTTGAACAATATATATGGGCAGTTCCGTGCTTTTAATAACTTTCACCATATTTGAACCAAAAACTCTTTGCATGCCAAGTGCGCCATGAGTCCCAATAACGATTCTTGAACTATTATTCTCCAGAGCTACCTTATTAATGTCTTCGAAAATACTTCCAACGCGAACAATAGGAACAAGTACAACACCTTTATTGACATACTCGTCTTTTTTTAACAGTTCCGTCAATTCATCTTTTTTCTGTGCTATTTTTGAATCATTATTTACAAGATGAAGAACGAGCAGCTGAGCATCTGACTCGCGAGCCATACAAATAGCATGTTCGATAGCACTTTCTGCGACAGAAGTGAAATCAAACGGAACGACATAGTTTTTCACACTCATACTGCTTTATTTAATTAATTATTCTATAACGAATCTTTGCATCAATTTATTTCCATTGACAAGAATTGAAACAAAATATATGCCAGATGAAAAATCGCTGACGTCAATTATCTGATTCGTTTGATGAATAGTCTCGTTTTTAATAGTTTGCCCCATCATATTAGAAATTTCCAAATTCAATGGTTCGTAAAATTGCACATTATTTAATGAAATAGCAAATTTATTTAACACAGGATTTGGATACACAAAAAACTCAGGCAATAAGAGATCAACTATTTCAACTGGTGGATTATTGAACTCATAAATTTTAAAGTTGTCTAGATAAATATGATTACCCGCTCGATTAACACTTTCAAAAACAACACTAATCTCTTGGTTTACATAGTCATTCAAGATAAATTCGAAATGCTTCCAATGTTCTGCAGATTCAGGTATAAAGTTCGGCCATGCTGAAGTTGTGTAGGCCAATTCATTTCCAAAGAGCGTCGCTATCGTATCTTTTGTTCCGTCACAATCGAATTGAATGAAAACAAAAAGTGTGTCAAAATGACTTGAGATATTGCTTTTCTTTCTATAGCAAATATCAAAATCCAATATAAACTCACCAGAAGTAGATAAAGCGAAAATTGGAGAAATGAGAGCATCGCGTTGATTCGTTGAAGGACTATAATTCGTGAGTTGTATAACAGCGGCATGATTATCACTGTGATGAAAAGGAGCTTGAGTGGTGCGCCATGTATAAGATTCATCAGGATTTTCGACAATCCATGCACCGTTATTCCATCCATTTTCGAACTCTTCGATATAGGGTAATTCTTCGTTTCTTCTTACATTCCAGCGCACATGTCGTTTGTTATTTACTAAATCGTAGGATTCTTGCTCGTCGGTTATTTTAGCTTCAACCCAAAACTCTTGAAATCCAGAAAAGTCAGTAGTTAGGGTTGGAATGTCAATCATTACCGATGCACCTGGAGTGATAGGTTCAGACCAAATCAGCTCTGTATTTGCGCCACCAATCCAATTATACGTCAGAGAAAAAGATTGGATGGTGCTTAATCCATTGTTTTTAATAGTTATGGAAGGGTTGAATATGTTTTCGCAATACACGCCATTCATTTCAATTCCATTTATAGATTCAACAGAAAGGTCAAAAAGAACCTCATTTGGGTTTGAAGATGTGTTTGTTTCAGCCAAATAAAGATAAGCAGCGTAAGCGTCAATCATTCCCATTCCAAATTGATTGTCTTCACCTTCAGGTCCGATATCAATCGCAGTTAAATAAATTGCCCATAGTATGTCTTCGCCACTCAAATTTGGAAAAGCTTCTTTAAGTAAAAGGGCTACACCAGATACATGCGGAGAGGCCATCGACGTACCAGAAAGCACACTGTAAGAACTTTGACCTGATGCTGAACGAACATTTTGACCAGGAGCGACAACCTCAGGATGAATGGCTAATGAGCCCTCGCCAGGGCATTGCTTAGGCCCTAAAGAAGAAAATGCAGATAAAGGATGAGGGAAAGGTAAGTTGCCATTTACAGACCCCACTGAAAATGTATTTATAGGAGAAATATTAATTCTTTGAGGCGCTGAAATCGTAGTGTTTGAAGGCCCTTGGTTTCCACCGGAATAAATATTTACAATACCTGCAGCTTCAATTGCGGTCATCAAATCCACAACGATGCCTTCGCATTGCTCCATATTGGCACCATCATACCATCGAAAACTATTATTGATCACATCAGGAATATCGTGCGTTGTGCTGAAATCTCCATCAGGATTCAAAGCCCATTCATAAGCAGCCATAAGATAGGGTAAGTCGGGCATCACGGATATAGTTGGACCTACGTGGTCGTTAGCAATCCAATAACTATTCATTGCGATTCCAATGCTATCTGCAGTGTTAACTTCCAGTCCAAGCATTGTCCCCAGCACGTGCGTTCCATGAGAATTTCTTTCACCGTTAGGCTCAAAATGATAATAACCGTACCAAGATTCATTCAAGAAAGTGTGATTACCCATGAATCTTTCGCTAATCGCTGGGTGTGTTGGCCAAACACCAGTGTCGTAAACAAATACTTTTCTACCTCTTCCTGTATAACCCATTTCCCAAAGGGGACGAACATTACACGCTTCAATTCCAGGCTCAGTACCTCCGATAACCCTTTCATTTTCATTGCAACTTTGCTCAGTTACAACATCACCCAATTGAAAGTGGTTATTTTCAAAATAGACTTGTTCGATATCTTCGAAGGTATTTAGTTCTTGAATCGCATTTGCCCGTATTTCGCAAAACACCACATTTGATATCCAAAAAGATTGAATATTTCTAACAAATTCGGGGTGTTGATTGAGGTACTTCAATACCATATTTTGGCTATTGCTTGCGGTTGAACGCATCAAATCAATTAAATATACTGTTCTTTGGTGAAGTGATAAACTTGTTTGAACCCATCTGTCCTTTTCCTCTGAAACTTGAGCCTTAAATTCTATTCGTATTTTCACAAAGTCTTGTGCGTCAGATTGACTAATTAAATTATTTAATTCATTATTAATAATGCTTTGACATATGGATAATTGATTGTAAAATAGTGCTGCAAATAAGATGGTTATACTGCGCATAATAGATGATTTTGATTCGCTACTAAAGTACTGATTTTAAATCAGAGATTTAGAGGTTAGAGAAAATTCTTTGAGACAAAAAACAGCGTTCAGCACACCCAAATAGATAAAATCTAGATTCAAAAAAATAAATCCCTTAAAAAATACTAATTTTGGCAACAATACGTTTATAAAGCGTTGACATGAGAATATGAAGAAACGATTAGTTACAACAGTTTATTTATTAGCAATACTATCAACCATTGTCGGGTCTTGCACCACGGAGAAAAATGCCACAATGAATCGGGTATATCATCAAACCAATACAAAATATAATGGTTTGTATAATGCCAATGAGCTAATTATTCAATCGATGCGAGCATATCGTTTAATTCATGTTGATGATTACGATGACATTTTACCTATTGAAGCTTTACCTTCAGAAGAAAACTTAGTGGCTCTATATCCTATAATGGATACTGCCGTAGCGAAGTGCATGAAAATTATTGCTAAACATAGCATGCCGGCATTTAATAGATCAGTAAAAAAAGAGGAATACAATAAATGGATAGACCAAGCATGGCTAAGTATTGGTTATTCGAAGTATTATAAAGGCGATTATACTGGTGCGCTTGAGGCGTTTGAATATGTTGAGAAATTTTTCATTGACAAACCTGCAAAATACACAGCAAGAATTTGGAAGGCAAAATGCTACATCAAAGAGGGTGAGTTGATAAAAGCAGATGCCATTCTTCGCGAGATGGAGCGAGATGCAGAAAATTATCAAAAGAATCTTGAAGAAAAGAAGAACGAAAAAAGAGGAGGAAAAAAGAAAAAGAAATTATCAAAAAAAGAAAAGCCTATCGCTGTTCCTCCAGATGATTTTGTTTATGAGTATTATAAAGTAAAGGCTGATTTGGCTATTCTTCGAAAAAAATACCCTGAAGCTCAAAAACACATGGAAATTGTTGTTGAGAATTGTAAGAAAAAAGAAGAGTCTGCCAGAATGCATTTTATCCTAGCGCAGTTGGCTGTAATTAATGGTGAAAATCCGATTGGACTGAGCAACTATAGCACCACTTTAAAAAAGAAGGCTCCTTTCGTTATGCATTTTACCGCACGTCTAAAAAGAGCAATTGCTTCTTCTGGAGCTGACAGAGAGCGGTTAATGGCTGAATTGATGAAAATGGCTAATGATGCTAAGAACATTGAGTATCGCGACCAAATCTATTATGCGCTTGGTAATATCGCTGAGAATGAGAATGACCAAGACAAGGCGGTTAATTTATATACAAAATCTGTATTTTATTCTATCAAGAACAACAAGCAAAAAGGCCAGTCTTATGAACGCATGGCAGAGATAAAAATGCTTCAGAAAGATTATGTAAGAGCTCAGAAGTACTATGACAGTTGCGCACGTGTTGCTCCACCGAATTATAAAGGCAGGGATCAAATTGTGCGCAAGGCAAATAAATTGAAAGATTTGGTTGGCGCAATCGAAACAGCCGATTTACAAGATAGTTTAATTCGAATCTCTCTTTTGTCACCAAGTGAGCAAGACGCGTTTTTAGCAGATGTAAAAAAGAAACTTGAAAAAGAAGAACAAGATCGTTTGGAAAAAGATCGTGAAAAAGCGGACGATCTGGCTGCGATGCGCGCAAATGTTGAAAATAATGGTGCTCCCACAGGTGGAAATCGATGGTATTTCTACAATCAAAGAATCAAAACAGATGGGTTTGAAGAGTTTAAGCGTGCTTGGGGTCTGCGCGATTTGGAGGATGATTGGAGGCGGTCGAACAAAATGCCAACGACATCGAATATGGAAATTTTAGAAGACCCGGAGTTGGATAGTTTACTGAATTCTAAGCCGACGGAACAAGTGGACAAATTCTCCATGGATGCTTTACGTGGAAATATCCCACAAAGTGAAGAGGAATTAGCTTTGGCTTATCAAATTATGTTTGATGCCTTATATCGTTCGGGAAGAATTTACAATGAGGAGCTTGAGGAGCGCGGTCTTGCCATCGGTCAGTTCGAGAAAGTGATGTCTTACAAAGTAGAAGATAGACATGTGTTACTTTCAGCTTTTGAATTGTATCGCTTAAATGATGGTGTTAATCCAAATCAACGTGCATTTTATGCGGATTATATTTTGAAGAAACATCCAAATTCTGACTACGCAAATTATATTAACGACCCTGACTTTTTTGTTAAGAAAAAAGAGCGTGAACGTTTGGATATTGAAGATTATGAACGACAAATTGAGTCGTTTAGAAACGGTTATTACTCTTCAGTAAGAAGCAGAACTAGGTCCATATTGAGAAGTGACTCCGAAAATGCATATTATTCAGGCTACATGCTTCTTAATGCAATGTCTGAAGCAGCCTTGATGGTGGATAAACACGAAGCAATTCCAATTTTTGAGGCTATTATCGCAAAATACCCTGGCTCAAAAGAAGCCAAAAGGTCTGAAACCATGATTAACATTATCAAAAATGGATATTCGCAGGCTATTGATGCTAATTTTCAAGACAATTCAACTGAATTCGATTATCGTTCAGGAAAAATGTTTTTTATTCTTGTCGCAGACAAAGGGGAGAAAATCACTGAATTGAAACGCGATTTATCCAATTTTAATAGCGAGTTCTTTAGCAGCGACAGATTGTCTACCAAAGAAACCATTGTCGGAGAAATCGATGTCGTTCGAGTTTCATCGTTTAAGGATGAAAATACAGCAAAAAAATATTTGAAAGCATTTATGCAAGCCAAAAGGACTGTAAAACATTTGCAGTCTCACACCTATTTCATTATCACAGAAGAAAATTTTGTGAAACTGTTGGGTGGAGGTAATTTAACTGGGTATTTAAACTTTTATAGAGAATTTTACTAATGGCAGTATTTAGAAACCAAAAGGAAAAACTAATCACAGACGGTCCAGACAAACTGAATCGGATAGTGGATGGCGCTGAAATAAAAGGCGATGTTTCTGTGATCACTAGCATCAGAATTGATGGCGTTATTTTCGGAAATGTAAATTGCGCGGCAAAACTTGTGCTGGGCGAATCTGGGCGTATCAAGGGTAATATACTCAGTCAAAATGCAGAGATTGAAGGTGTTGTGGAAGGTGAGATTCAGATTCAAGACCGATTGGTTTTGAAAAATACAGCAAGAATTCATGGAAACATCATAACGCAAGTAATTGTAATTGAAGAAGGTGCTGTTTTTGACGGTATGTGTAAAATGAACAACGCTTTGGCCAACCCAGTTGCCAATACGACCCAGAATGAAACTAATCAGTTGGTTGAAGATGTAGTATACTAATCAACGACGATTAGTGGTTGTTTTTTTTGGATAGTGGGCTAGCACCTTAAACGGACTGTTGTGTAACAAAACTTCCTTTATTAAACCTAAGCTGAGTACATTTTTAATGTCTTACTTATCTGATTGATATGTATAATGTGCGTACATGAAGTATTAAACAATGCATAAATCTCACCATTTTTACGAATATCGACGTTAAGACTCAAAATGTGTTGACGTTTTTTTTGTGATTAAAGCATTGTAAATCAGTGGTTACTATTTTTTTTAAAAAAAATAGTACTATGTTATACATATTACTATTTAATATATATATCTTTGCAATATCAAAGTGAAATACATGAACATTGAAAATACGGTAGCACAAATGCGCAAAGGAATTTTAGAGCTCTGCATACTTGCCATTTTGAAGAAAGGGGAGAGTTATCCATCTGAGATTTTAGAATCTTTGAGAAACACAGAGTTGATTGTAGTAGAAGGCACATTATATCCATTATTAACTCGATTAAAAAATTTCGAATTGCTTAGCTATCGTTGGGAGGAATCGACAGGAGGGCCACCACGAAAATATTATTCCATCACGTCAAAAGGCGAAGATGTATTGTTAGACTTAAAAACATCTTGGACAAGTTTGTCTGATTCAGTAAATAATCTCTTAAAATAAAACACGATGAATAAAACGATATCATGTAATATAGCAGGAATGGTTTTCAATGTAGAGGAAACAGCATACGAAATTTTACACAGTTACTTAAAAATGATTAAGTCCAAGCTTTCAGGCAGTGATGGTGCGGATGAAATATATGCAGATATAGAGGGCAGGGTTGCAGAGTTATTTTCTGAACGACTTTCAACAAGAAAAGATGTAGTCTTGATGGATGATATTAACGCAATCATTCAGGCCATGGGTGAGCCAGATGATTTTGTTTTAGAAGATGACCATTCACAGCAGTTCAATTCGAGTAAACAAGCCGATTACGAAAGTCAAAAACTTGAGAAAACATTGATGCGTGACACAGAAAATGGTGTTATTGCAGGTGTTTGTTCAGGCGTATCAGCCTATTTGGGTTGGGATGTTGTTTTTGTTCGAATATTATTCCTTTTGGCTTTATTTCTAACTGGATTTGGTTTAATTATTTATATTGTTTTATGGATAGCAGCGCCAAAAGCTTACAGCAGCACAGACCGTTTAAGAATGCAAGGGAAGCCAATTAATTTGGATACCATTTCACAAGAAGTGAAAGATGCATCTGAGCGTTTGGATAAATATGCCCACGGTCCAAAAGCTGCTGCACAAATGAGAAAAATTAAAGAAACCGTGAAAAAATTTGGAAATATTTTCACGCGTGTGTTCGGTGGCTTTTTAGCTTTAGGAGCATTTGTAGGGATAGCTATGTTTTTAACTGTTGCACTTACTGAAAATGGGATTTTTGTTGACGATGATGGCGAGAATTTCATCTCTTTATATTACATGTCCAAAATCATCTTCCAAAGTCAAATCCAAAGTATTATGGGTTGGACAGGGCTGTTGCTTACAGTAATTCTGCCCATTTTGTATTTCGGAATCTTAGGAATTGTTCTAGTTCTTGAGCTTCAAAGGAAGATTATGGGTAAAGTATTTGTATCCTTTCTCATGATTTGGATTCTTGGTATAATCCTATTTAGTGTTGTATCCGTTCAAATTGGACGCGATTTCTCAAAATATGAATATGTGTCTAATAATCAATTTGACATCGACGTAAATACGCTTGAATTGGTATTGCCAGACAATGAAAGTCTAGATTCAAAGTTAGAATTTTTAGACTATGATTCTTACTTGGTATATGACGGGAAAACCATTCGAAATTCATACATTGAAGTAGAAATCAAAGAATCTGATGATAGCCTGTTTCATGTTTCCACTATTAAGTATGCCGCTGGAATTTCTCGTAAAAAAGCCTATAAGCGCATAGACAATATCCAACATGAAATTACGCTTGATTCAAACAGGTTGCACATCAATCCTGTTTTTGAATATCCATCGACAGATTGTTTAAGAAGGCAAAAAGTTGTTGTTCAAATAGAAGTACCAAAAAATCATGATATTCAATGGATTGGAGAGCTTAAAAAGGTTTACATGATCAAAGACTCTAGATAAGCAGATAGTCGTCAGATTGATTTACTGTAGTACTTTCAAGGAGATTTCCATTTTGATCTCTGCAAGAAGTTCATGGTGGATGTCTTTGACAGAAACTAAGATGATTCTATTCATTCGCTCACCAGTTGATAAACTGTTTTGAATCATTTCTTGAACAATCTCACCAGCATTTGACTCAAAAAAAACGTGTGATTCTGTCCGTTTGTAGAACTGGGCATCACAACTTTTGAATGCTAAAGAAATTTTCTTTTTTTGGGATACGGAGAAGGCAAAAGCGTGCATACCAGCTGCTAAGTCTGCGCCCACCATCATTACTCCAACGTACATAGATTTAAGATGATTGTTTGTTCTTCTGGAGCGTTTGATCCGAATGACAATTCTGTTTTCATCCCATTGCACGATTCTTGGTCGACAAAAGGCTATCATTGGAATTTTTATCCACCCAAACAGCCACAAATTCCATTGCATTTTTGTAAGAGACGGAAAATTATTCATGGCTAAATCCTGGCTTTAAATCTGAGATGATTTCTTGAACACTTCGTATAGAAGTTACATTTTCTATGCTAGGACCTGCGCACCAAAGTGTTTTATAAGTGGCGCTAAATGCTGCATTTCGAAGTTTTTTCATTCCTCTTAGAAAAGTAAATGCTTTGGTCCATTTCTTAAGGCGTTTGTTTTTGTTTAGGAATTTCTCAAGCCAATTTTGCTCTGTCCCTATTTTTTCAACATAAGGCGTATTAATTACAGTGCATGGTGTTCCAGACAACTTTGTTGTCATAACAATATCATTTGCGCCATAATCCACTATAGCTTGTTTGTATTCTTGAGAAACAGGAGATTCGTGTGTGGCTATAAATATTGAGCCAATCGATAAACCAGCTGCCCCCAAATCCATAATTTCTTTTATTCCGACAGCTGAGGAAACACCGCCTGCGCTAATAACAGGAATATTGCAATGTTTTGTGAGTTCTGAAATCAATTCTTCGGCGCTGAGATTTCCTGCATGGCCCCCAGCTTGATTGTTTACTGCAATTAACGCGTCTGCCCCCAATTCTTCTGCCTTTTTTGCATAATTCAAATCTGTCACGTCGCAAAAGACCAAAGTGTCGACTTGATGCGCTGCCTGGATAGTTTCTTCGGGCGACCCTAAAGAGGTAATAATATAGGCCACTTTTTCTTCGCAGCAAATTTTTAATTGTTCTTTGTAAAGTACATTGGATTTGTTAACAATCAAATTAATTCCAAAGGGTTTGTTTGTTCCTTTTCGGATTGCCTCTATACCTTGTCGAAGCGCATCAGTGTTTCGATAATTTAACGCTGGAATTGCTGCAGTGGCACCAGCATTGCACGCAGCGATAATCATTTGCTCATTAGATACTAAAAACATAGGAGCTACGATGATTGGGATTTCAATATCCAAAAGATGGTTAAGTTTCTGCATGATGCGTGTAATTTAAACAAAGCTAAAAAAAAAGGCCATCTCAACGTTATGAGACGACCTTTTTAACCTTAAAACACGAGATATATGAAGAGAAAACTATTTGATAAATAAACGAATGGCACCTGCATTTGGTTCATTCGGGAAAGAAATAAAATAAATTCCTTGACTTAAGTCTTTAATTTCAATAGGGTTACCAGAATAAGTATTTCTTAATACTTCATTGCCAATAGCGTCTACTATTACAAACTCAGTATTTGGCAAACCTTCAAAGCTGATGAATTCTGAAGTTGGGTTCGGGAAAACCACAACATCAACCAAATCGTTGTCTACAATTGAAACATTACCTGGGATCAAAACTTGATTGATTACATGGACAACACCGTTAAATGCAAGCACATCAGCCAAAGTCACTGTAGCCGAATTCACAGTTACAGTTCCTGCATTGATATTAATTGCAACCGGTTGGCCTAAAACTGTATTTAAATTTCCAACCACCAAATCAGAAGCTTCTAGAGCTGAACCAACCACGTGGTATAATAATACATTTGTTAAATTTTCCAAAGCCAATAAACCTGCAATATCGGTGCTTAAAGCTAGAGCAAGAGCATCGAAAGCCTCATTGGTTGGAGCAAAAACTGTAAATTGAGCCAAAGGATTAGAAAGTACAGGAACCAATTCTTCTTGAACAACAGCTGCAGTAAGATAAGAGAAACCATTATCAATGGCAACGTCCACAACAGTTTCTACAGGCAATAAAACGCTATTCAAAACATGAACTAGTCCATTGCTTGCTGCCACATCAGCCATTTCAACCTGCGCTTGATTGAAGAATACATTTCCATTTGAAGCAACTGTAACCTTGAGGTTATTTGTTTGGCTTAATGGCTGAGCGATAAGACCATTCGATAAATCTGCAGCTTCAATTTGAGTATCAAAAACATGATATAAAACTATGTCCAACAAATCTTCGTCATTCAAAAGATCTTCAGCAGTAATGTCTAAAGCCGCTAACAATGCACCAAAAGCAGCATCGGTTGGAGCCAAAACAGTTAGAGTTGCGAAAGGATTTGTCAAAACTGGTAACAACTCCAATGAAATAACTGCTGCTGTAAGAACTGAAAATCCTGGATTGTCTAAAGCAAGGTCAACTACTGTCTCATTTTCAAGGATTACGGCATTAATTACGTGTACCACTCCATTTGAAGCGCTTACATCTGCTAGGATCACTTCTGCTTGATTAGCAAAAACATTACCGTTCGACGTAACCGTCATTTTGATTGTGTTCGCATCATTTAAAGGTGTAGCCAATAATCCGTTTGTTACGTCCGCTGCATTTACCTCAGCTCCAAGTACATGATATAAAAGAATATCTGCCAAATTCGAAAGAATCAACAAATCTGCTACATTAACGCCTAGTTGAATAGCTAAAGCCTCAAAAGCCAGATTCGTTGGAGCGAAAACAGTGTAAGTTCCGAAAGGATCTGAAAGCGCAGGAAGCAATTCTGCTACTATAACTGCTGAAACAAGAGTAGAAAAACCATTGTCAATGGCAACGTCTGCAACTGTTGAAGCAGAAAGCAATACTGCATCAGTCACATGAACCACTCCGTTGTTTGTAGATAAATTCGCAGTAGTCACTTGAGCTTGATTAACAAAAACATCACCATTTCCTTTAACGGTAATTTTTAGGGTGTTGTCATCATTTAAAGGTGTAACAATTAGTCCATTGCTTAAATCACCTGAAACTGCAGTTATTCCGAGAACGTGATACAGTAACACATCTGTTAGATTTGATAAAGCTAAAATCCCTGAAATATCTGTTCCTAGAGAAGCCGCTAAATTGTCGAAAGCTGCATTCGTTGGAGCGAAAACCGTTAGTGTGGCACTAGGATTCTGCAATGCACCTTGCAAACCTTGTTGAGTAATGGCCGCGGTTAGATAGGTGTGGTTAGGACTTGTACTAATCACGTCATCGAAGACGTTGGTCTGAGCGAAAGAAATGTTAATCAAAAGCACAGATAGCGCTGATAAAAACACATTTTTTAAATTAATAAAAGACGTACTAATTCTTTTCATGTTTATTTTTGTTTAATGATTGAAACTAAGACTTAAACACATCTCTTTTCATTTGGTTCAAATTTTAGTAAAAAAAAATAGATTTTAACTTTCATTAACTATTTGACTAATATCTTTTTGAATAAAAAAAATCTATCACCTCAAAAAGATACAGCGTTCAAAGAAAATACTTTTAGTGTCAATGTTTTTTTTCTGATCATATAATTTTTTTGATTATATATTTTTAATTTAGTTGAGCATTATTTTCAATTTTTATTGAGTAAAGTTTTATTAGATTAAGTAGCGTTTCTGTGCAGAAAAGTGTTTTATTTATTCCAGACATTCCACTTTTTTCTTATTCCTAAATTCAATTCTTATTAAGTCGCTCGATTTTAAATTATCTTTGCGAAAAAAAAATGATGACTTCATTTGACGTAGTAATTATTGGCTCTGGTCCTGGAGGATATGTTGCAGCATTGCGTTGCGCTCAATTGGGGATGAACACCGCTTTGATTGAAAAATACAACACATTAGGTGGTACTTGTTTGAACGTTGGATGCATTCCTTCAAAGGCTTTGCTCGATTCGTCTGAACACTTTTTCAATGCCAAATACAATTTCGAGAAACACGGTATCATCATTAATGAGCCTAGGGCGGACATCAACAAAATGATTGAGCGTAAACGCGAAGTTGTTGACCAAACATGTTCGGGAGTCAAATTTTTGATGGATAAAAACAAGGTTACTATTTTTCATGGATTGGGTTCATTTGTTGATAAAAACAAAGTGAAAGTGACAGCGGATGATTCAACGGAAACCATCCTTGAGGGAAAAAACATCATTATAGCGACAGGTTCAAAGCCAAACTTTTTTCCAGGCATGATCCCGGATAAAAAGCGAATCATCACATCAACTGAAGCATTGGAAATGAAAGAAATTCCGAAGAAAATGTTGATTATTGGAGGAGGGGTAATAGGCTTAGAATTAGGTTCAGTTTATGCTCGATTGGGCACTGAAATAGAGGTTATTGAATTTGCGGATTCGATTATCCCTAATATGGACCGATCATTAGGTAAAGAGCTCATGAAAGTACTGAAAAAGGAGGGTCTGAAATTCAACATGGAACATCGTGTACAAGAAGTTAAAAACAATGGAGAATCGGTAAGTTTAAAGGCGCTGAACAAAAAAGGTGAGGATATACATTTTGATGCAGATTACTGTTTGGTAGCTGTAGGAAGAAAGCCATTCACAAAAGGTTTAGGGTTTGAAAATGCGGGCATTGACTTGAATAAGCTTGGCCAAGTTGCAGTTGACGAGCATTTGAGAACAAATATCCCTCATATCTACGCCATTGGCGATGTTGTTCGTGGTGCAATGTTGGCTCATAAGGCAGAAGAAGAGGGCGTTTTTGTTGCTGAACAATTGGCTGGACAAAAACCTCACATCAACTATAATTTGGTGCCAGGTATTGTTTATACTTGGCCTGAGGTTGCTGCAGTTGGCAAGACCGAAGAAGAGTTGAAAACTGCGAACGTGACGTACAAAGTTGGCAATTTTCCAATGAAAGCTTTAGGGAGAGCACGTGCCAGCAATGACATTCATGGATTTGTCAAGATTTTAGCGGATGCCGAAACAGATGAAGTTTTGGGTGTTCACATCATAGCAGCACGCGCAGCCGATTTGATTATGGAAGCGGTAACTGCAATGGAATTTAGAGCTAGTGCAGAGGATATTTCGAGAATTTGCCATGGACACCCAACTTACAGCGAAGCCATTAAAGAAGCAGCGTTGGATGCAACGGGAAAAAGAGCTTTACACATTTAATATAAATTTAATCGACCATGTCAAAAACATTTGATTTTGCTGTTGTAGGTGGAGGAATAGTTGGCGCTGCAACCATGTACAAACTGCAACTCGCTTTTCCAGAGAAGACAATTTGCTTGATTGAAAAGGAAAACTTGCTGGCAGACCATCAAACAGGACACAATTCAGGTGTGATACATTCAGGATTGTACTACAAGCCAGGTTCTTTAAAAGCAAAAAATTGTGTTGAAGGTCGAAGAGAATTAGTTGCATTTTGCCAACAACATAGTATAGCACACGATGTTTGCGGAAAAGTTGTTGTGGCCACAGATGAAGCCGAATTGCCGTTTTTGGAGAAGATTTATCAAATTGGTTTAGAAAATGAAATTGAAGGGCTCAGAAAAATTTCTGGTGAAGAAATTAAAGAATATGAACCATACTGTGAGGGAATTGCAGGACTTTTTGTTGCTTGCACTGGTATAGTAGATTTCCGTGCGGCTACAGCTAAAATGGTTGAATTGACCTTAAGTCTTAATCCCAACAGTGAGTTGCAACTAAAAACTGAAGTAATAGGCACGAGCAGAGAAAATGATTTGACAAAGATTAAAACATCAAAGGGCAGTGTTCAAGCGAAATATGTAGTTTTCTGCGCAGGATTGCAAGCTGACCGTTTAGCAAAAAAGGACGGTGTAGATTTAAAAGAAAAAGTGGTAGGTTTCCGCGGAGATTATTATGAACTTACAGACCAAGCCAAACACAAGGTACGTAATTTGATTTATCCCGTTCCTAATCCGGATTTTCCGTTTCTGGGTGTTCACTTCACCAGAATGACGGATGGCGAAATAGAATGCGGACCCAGTGCAGTTTTCACTTTTAAAAGAGAAGGATATACCAAAACCGCTTTTAGTTTCAGAGACACATGGGATGCCTTAACGTATTGCGGAACATGGAAATTGTTCTTTGGCAATATGAAATTTGGCATCAATGAATATCGTAGAGCATTTTCTAAAAAGCTATTTCTTAAAACTTTGCAACGTTTGATTCCTTCGTTAACCATGGATGACATTAGGCCTGGAAGGGCAGGGGTGCGAGCTCTTTTACTCAGACAAGATGGTGATACCCGCGATGACTTCCGCATAGAGTTTCACAAAAATTCAATTCATGTTTTAAATGCTCCTTCGCCAGCTGCTACAGCATCTTTGGCAATCGGTCAATACATTGTAGATGAGATGAAAGCAAAATTTGACATCTAGTTCTCCAAAGCACTGATAAAAATTCATTTCACACTACTATTTTATTTGTGGTCAACAATTTGATTTAGCCTTTGCATCTCTTGAGTTAAGCAATATTTGACGGTTGAATAAACCAATGAATTGGACCCTACCTAAGCGACATCGAATCAGGAACGTAAATTTTAACAATCAGTAGCGTAGGCTACTTCTCAAGAACTAGAATAATTAAGCAGTAGAATTTTTTCTTCAGAAAACCGATTGTAATTTGATTGCAATCGGTTTTTTGTTTTCTGCATCTTTTTTTTTAAGAATTAACCTCTGAGAAGGCTTGCTTAGGCAACAATCCTAATATTTTAAACATTTCTTGGTCCTCGTTAAACTCTGGATTTGGTGTAGTTAATAATTTATCTCCGGCGAAAATACTTCCTGCTCCAGCCATAAAGCAAAGTGCCTGAGCCTCTATAGACATTTTTGTGCGACCGGCAGAAAGACGAACAACGGACATAGGGAATGCGATGCGCGTTGTTGCTACCATGCGTATCATTTCCCATTGCTCAATTGGCTTTTGGTCCGCTAGAGGTGTTCCTTCAACAGCTACCAATGCGTTGATAGGAATTGATTCGGGTGGCGTAGCCATAGCCATGTAGCTCATCAACATACCCATGCGGTCTTCAACAGCCTCGCCCATTCCGATAATACCTCCAGAACAAACGGAAATTCCTGCTTTTCTTGTATTTTCAATGGTTTCCAAACGCTGATCATACTCGCGCGTTGAAATTATATCTTTGTAGAATTCTCTCGAACTATCTAAATTATGATTGTAAGCAAACAAACCAGCATCTTTTAATCGTTTCGCCTGATTTTCATTGAGCATTCCCAAGGTGCAGCAAACCTCCATCTCCAAATCGTTTACTGCCTGAACCATTTCAACAACTTTGTCAAAATCACGGTTGTCACGAACTTCTCGCCACGCAGCTCCCATACACAAGCGCGAGGAACCATTGCTTTTCGCATTTTTCGCTTGCTCAATAACATCCTCAACAGCCATCAATTTATGTGCCTGTAAACCCGTATGATATCTCGCTGCCTGAGGACAATATCCACAATCTTCAGGACAGCCACCGGTTTTGATACTCAACAAAGACGACATTTGTACTTCGCGAGGATTATGATATTCTCTGTGAATTGTGGCTGCTTCGAATACCAATTCCAACAAGGGTTTGTTGTACAATTCAAGTAAAGACTCTTGGGTGCTATATTGTGGATTTTTGTGCATTTCTTTTTTTTTCGACAAATATAATCAAAACACTTTTGGATGAAATAACAAGACATGCATTAAGTTTGCTACTTTCGTCATTATCTTAATTTATAGCATGACAAAGCAAGAACTCAGAGTGATTTACAAAGATTTGCGCATGGCTCTTCCTATTGAGCTTCGCACTACATACGACCAATCGATTCGAGAAGAATTGCTCATTCATTTGGGAAATAAAAAAAATGTAGGAATTTTTTTGCCTATTGAAAAATTCAACGAGATAGATTTATCCCCATTATTGTCTGTCAAAAAGTACAATTGGTATTTGCCAATTTCATTTTTTTTGGAATGCGAAATGGAGTTTGCACAAGTCAATTCGAAAACTCACTTAGTTGTTTCACCTCAAGGCATATCAGAACCAAAAGGCACTTCCTTTATTGCCCCTTCTCTTTTAGATGCTATAGTAGTTCCAATGCTCATAAGTGACCGATTAGGTTTTCGAGTAGGCTATGGAAAAGGCTTTTACGATTATTTCCTTAAAAGATGTAAATCGAGTTGTCTGAAAATTGGAGTTAGCTATTTTGAGCCTATTGAAGCCATTTCAGATGTTGAGAACCATGACATGCCATTAGATTTATGCATTTTTCCGCATTGATTCTTAGATAAATAAAAAAATCAATAAAAAAAAGTCAGAAAAAATTGTTGTGGTTAGAATAGTTTACTCAAATTTGCGCAAAATATAACGCTTAAACACACAATGAGTTCATCAAAACCAAGGTTAGTTAAAGACTACGACAAGTTACAAGCTGATATCAAAGAGCAGATAAAATTGGCGTTTCCTTCAGGTTTCTTCCAACATTTGTTGACTTACACCAATAAAGATGGAAAAAAAGTAAGTGCTTTGCCTTTTGAAACAGATGATTATTATTTCTTAGTTCGTATGACGGCCCAAGAAGCACGGATCATTATTGAAGAGGATGATGATTTTGACGACGATGGAATCTTGAAAGACGATGTAAAAGAAGAATTCAAAGAGAAATTTGCTGATGTCGATTACATGTCAGATTATATGGATGATGCGGATGAAGAAGATTCATTCGATGATAAAGAGGAAGATTCTTCAGATGCAGACGATGAAGACGATGCAGACGATGAAGAATAATCCTTAATTGAAATATTTAGTTAATCTAGACCATGGCACTTAGGCGTGGTCTTTTTGTTTCCAGGCTTGTGTCATTTCACGTTTACCTGGTGGGCCTGCCACAGACCGAACAACGAATCCAAGTGCTTTTAAATCCCGTTTAAAGCTTCCCTTCGCGCAATAAGTCACCAAAAAACCATTGGTTTTCAAAGAATCATATAGCTTTTTAAGATGCTCTGCGTGCCACATTTCTTCTTGCGCTCTAGGGCCAAATGCATCAAAATAAATGACGTCGTAAAGATCCAACTCAGGGCTAAAATCCTCAAGACAAGTATTGATTTTCCTAATCTTGAAATGGTCAGACCAATCTTGCAGTACATTCCATTCGTATTGATGCAACAAATTGAAATAATGCAATGATTTGGGGTTGTCGAGCAGTTGATTATAATTGACTTGTGTCCAAATTACTTCTGGAAGAGGGTATGCTTCTAAAGCATCGTAAAACACATGTTTGCGATTTTCAATAGAATAAAGAAGAGATAGTAAGGCATTTAAACCGGTGCCTAAACCAATTTCAAGTACTCGAATTTCAGAGTCAGACGAAAACAATTTCAGCCCATTTTCAATAAATACATGACGGGCCTCTTGAAGCGCCCCGTGCGTAGAATGATAAGTTTCATCTAAATCTTTGCGGTATAGAGTTGTTGATCCATCCGCCGTAATTCGCACTTCTATATCTTTCCAATCAATAGCCATTAGTTCAGTTGAGCCAAAATACTATTAAATGTTGCACTTGGTCTCATTGCTTGACTTACAAGTGCTTTATCTGGATTAAAGTATCCCTGTATATCTAATGCTATTCCTTGCACAGCGATTAGTTCGTCGACAATTTTAGTTTCGTTATCAGTCAGCTGACGAGCAATAGGCACAAATGTCTGCGCCAACGTTGAATCCTCAGTTTGACTGGCCAAAGCCTGAGCCCAGTACAAAGTTAAATAAAAGTGACTTCCACGGTTATCTATACCGCCAACTTTGCGAGAAGGAGATTTATCATTCTCCAAGAACAATTCACTAGCTGCGTCTAAGGTTTTAGCTAACACATTAGCCTGCTTGTTTCCATGAACATGGGCGAAATGCTCAAATGAAGCTGCCAGAGCCAAAAATTCACCTAAAGAATCCCAACGTAAATAATTTTCCGCCAAAAATTGTTGAACATGCTTTGGCGCAGTGCCACCAGCGCCAGTTTCAAAAAGACCTCCGCCATTCATTAAAGGAACAATAGAAAGCATTTTTGAGCTTGTGCCCAATTCAAGAATAGGGAATAGGTCTGTCAAATAATCGCGAAGTACATTTCCAGTAACAGAAATTGTGTCTAAACCTTTTGAAATACGGTCGCAGCTAAATAAAGTTGCTTCAGGCAAAGACATGATGCGAATATCTAAACCTGCAGTGTTATATCCTTTCAAATAAATATTCACTTTTTTGATAATTTCGGCATCGTGTGCTCGGTCTGCATCTAACCAAAAAATTGTTGGAGTATCTGAAAGTCTAGCCCGATTTACGGCCAACCTCACCCAATCACGAATTGCGGCATCTTTTGTTTGACACATGCGCCAAATGTCACCTTGTTCTACAGCCTGATTGAAAACTAATTTACCCTGATTATCAACGACTTGAATATACCCACTTTCATTGATGATAAAAGTATTATCATGCGAACCATACTCTTCGGCTTTTTGCGCCATAAGGCCCACATTTGGCACCGAACCCATTGTTTTAGGATCAAATGCTCCGTGTTTCTTGCAATACTCAATAACGGTATCATAAACACTGGCATATGAACTATCCGGAATTACTGCTTTCGTATCTTGGGCCTTGCCATCTTTATTCCACATGCGGCCAGATGAGCGTATCATTGCGGGCATCGAAGCATCCACTATAATGTCATTTGGAAAGTGAAGATTAGTAATACCTAAATCAGAGTTAACCATTGCTAAAGAAGGATTTTTGGCGTAACTGGTATCGATATCCTTTAGAATTATATCTTTTTTATCGCTTGAAAGTTGATTCAATTTGCTAAGCAAATCATTAAATCCATTGTTTACATTCACTCCTAATTCTGCTAAAGTGGCTGCATGTTTTTCGAATACATCTGCAAAAAATGCTTGAACGGTGTACCCAAAAATAACAGGGGCAGAAATCTTCATCATGGTCGCCTTCATGTGCAATGAAAACAAAACATTTTTTTTCTTGGCGTCGGCAATTTGATTGTTCAAAAATTCTTTTAGTGCTATTTTACTCATGAAAGAGGCGTCAATAATTTCGTCTTTCTGGATAGAAAAATGATTTCTGAGTATTGATTTATCGCCATTGCTTCCCACAAATTCGATTTGAACCGTTCCAACTTCAGGCATGTTATATGAAAGTTCGTTGTGAGCAAAATCATTACTTTGCATCGTTGACACATGAGAAAGCGATGAACTTTCCCAAGCCCCCATACTATGAGGATTCTTTTTGGCATAATTTTTAACCGCCTTCGGCGCTCTTCGATCAGAATTTCCTTCTCTCAAAATTGGATTCACAGCGCTGCCTTTGACCATGTCATATCTCGCTCGAATAGTTTTTGCTTCTTCCGAATTTGCCGAATCCGGGTAATTCGGGATATCAAAACCTTGGCCTTGTAATTCAGCAATGGCGTCCTTGATCTGAGGTATCGATGCGCTGATGTTTGGTAACTTTACGATATTAGCCTCAGGAAGCAGCACAAGGTCACTTAAAAGAGCTAAATCATCTGATATGTTATTTGCTTTTGCTGCATTAGGGAATTGTGATAGAATTCTTGATGCCAGCGATATGTCTCTTATCTCAATTTCAATACCTGCTGTTTTAGCGAAAGATTCAACAATGGGGAGTAATGAAAAAGTTGCAAGCAATGGTGCTTCGTCTGTTAAAGTATAAATGATTTTGGGAGCCATAGAATATTTTTTGAAAGTTGCAAATATAGTCATTGCTGCTACAGTTTTAAACTAAAAAAAATGGAAAAACCAATGATTTTAGTTACTTATCTGGTGTACTAAAAACAAGGTTTATTTATCTAAGCGTTAAGTGGTAGGTGTAGCCTGAATATTGAATATAAACATCTAAAAACTGTTCTGAGAATAGTTGAGAAATGACAACTAAAACATGAAAGATGGGATAAGGAACGATGGGATAAGGAAAGAGAGTAAGAAAAATGAGTTTTCTAATTAAATTGTTTTGAATAGTAATTATTGAATTTTACCGATATTTTTTTTCTATGTGCAACCAAACATGAAGAACTTACGTTTGACAAGAGTAATGGCGGCTAACAAATCAGTTTTTGGGTACATTTAACAGTGCCAACATAATAATGTTAGTTATATTTTATAGATAAATGTATTTTATTGTTCGAAAAATTATATCTTTGGTTCAAGATTTGTATCAATACGCTGTTAAACTAAAACTAAATTATCATGAAAAAGTTACTCTTACTATCACTTATGTTTGTTGGGTTCGCCACATTTAATTTCGCCCAAGAGATAAACCAAGCTAAATTTGACATGACCAGTGCCAATTTGGTAAAGTCTTTAGAAGCTGGTGAGGTTACTTTTTTCTTCAGCAAAAGTATTGACGGCGCTGGAGTAAAAAACAATATTCAATACTATACAAATTATTTTTCTGTGAATTTTGATCCGATGTCAGGTAAAACGGTTTTAAAGTTAACCAAAGATGACATGGCGAAAATGGTTATTTCTAGATTTTTGATGTCTTGTGGAATTAATGAAGTTATTGTTGAAGGAAAAACAATGACTGTTCAAGATTTCATGGCAGAATACCTCAGATAGAAAATATCTCTAAAGAGTTTTTAAATCCCTAACGGAAACGTTGGGGATTTTTTTATTTCTCTAAGAGATCGGGACGTCTGTTTTTCGTTCTTTCCAATGCTTGTTCCATGCGCCATGCATCAATTTTCTTAAAATCTCCAGAAAGTAAGACTTCGGGAACTTTTAACCCTTTAAACTCAGCTGGCCGAGAATAAACTGGTGCAGAAAGCAAATTATCTTGAAAGCTATCGGATAGGGCAGAAGTTTCATCGTTCAACACGCCTGGCAACAAACGAATAAGGCTATCTGTGAGAACAGCAGCAGCCAATTCTCCACCAGACAAAACATAAGAGCCGATAGAAATCTCTTTGGTAACATATATTTCACGGATGCGTTCGTCGATTCCTTTGTAGTGTCCACAGATAATCAGTAGATTTTTTTTTAATGAAAGTGCATTGCTTGTGCCTTGATCCAATAAAACGCCATCTGGTGTCATAAAAATAATTTCATCATACGCCAAATTTTTACAGAGTTCCTCAATGCAATTAGACAAAGGCTCGCAAGTCATCACCATGCCAGCGCCACCACCATATTGATAATCATCAACGTTTTTATGCTTATTTGTAGCATATTCGCGCAAATTGTGAACATAAATTTCCGCAAGACCTTTATCTTGAGCACGCTTCAAAATTGAGTCACTAAAGGGCCCATCGAGAAGCTTAGGGAGTAGCGTAATTATATCAATTCTCATAACAATTTTTGAGCAATATCTACAATTTCTTGTGCTAAGGCATCTGCTTTTTCTTGCGTTTTCGCTTCAGAATAGATACGAATAATAGGTTCTGTATTGCTCTTTCTTAGGTGAACCCACTCTTTATCAAAATAGATTTTCACCCCATCAGTAAGGTCAATTTCTTGTGTTCGGTAGTGCGTCTTTAATGCTTCAAGCACTTTGTCAACATCAGTTTCTGGGCTCAATTCCAACTTATTTTTCGAAATTACATATTGAGGGAAAGATGCACGATAATGAGTCATAGAAAATTTATTTTTGGCCAAAACAGTCAAAAACAGAGCAATACCCACCAAGGCATCTCGGCCATAGTGAGAAGTAGGATAGATTACACCTCCATTTCCTTCGCCACCAATCACAGCATTTGTTTGCTTCATCAAGGTCACAACATTCACCTCGCCCACGGCAGAAGCAGCATATTTCCCTCCTCGCAACTCAGTGACATCTCTTAAGGCGCGCGTTGAAGAGAGATTGGAAACTGTATTTCCTGGTGTATGTTGCAAAACATAATCCGCGATGGCTACCAAAGTATATTCTTCTCCAAACATAGAGCCATCTTCATTGACAAAAGCCAATCGGTCAACATCTGGATCGACAACAATACCTAAATGCGCATTTGAATCAATAACTTTGTTGGATAATTCCACCAAATGTTCTGGAAGCGGCTCAGGATTGTGTGCGAAATGACCAGTTGGCTCGCAATTGATTTCAATAATATCCTGAACGCCCAAAGCGCGAAGCAATTTCGGCACTGCAATTCCACCAGTTGAATTTACTGCATCTATGGCAATACGAAAACCCGCTTTTTCGATGATATTTTTATCAACTAGGTCAAGGTTTAAAACAGCTTGAATGTGCTTATCGATATAAGAATCGTCAGACTCAACAGTGCCCAATTGATAAACATCTGCAAAATTAAAGGATCCGTTTTCTGCGATTCTCAGCAATTCAGCACCATCTTCGGCAGAGATAAATTCGCCCTTTTCATTCAATAATTTTAATGCATTCCATTGCGCTGGATTGTGAGAAGCAGTCAGAATGATTCCTCCTTGAGCATTCTCCAAAGGCACTGCAAATTCTACAGTTGGTGTTGTAGATAAACCCAAATCGAGAACCTGAATACCCAAACCAACTAGGGTAGAGGAGACCAAATTTGAAACCATGTCACCAGATAGTCTCGCATCTCGACCAATGACAACTTTGATAGCGCCGGAATTTCTCTGGCTAAGCCATGTGCCGTAAGCCGCAGCGAATTTTACGATGTCAATTGGGGTGAGATTTTGATCAATTAGTCCACCAATTGTACCTCTGATTCCAGAAATAGATTTGATTAAGGTCATGTATTATAATTTTAAACGCGAGAACAAAAAACTTTAAAAACTGCGCGATAAATGGATCATTTTCAGAAGTGCTATAGCACATTCAATCCCTTTATTCCCGTGTTTTCCGCCGGAACGGTCAAGGGCCTGCTGGAGATTGTTGTCTGTTAACACACAGAAAATCACGGGACGATTATACTTTAATCCAACGTCCATTATACCTTGTGTGGTTCCATGACAAACAAAGTCAAAATGTTTTGTTTCTCCTTGAATTACAGAGCCAATAGCTATTAGACCATCTAGGTATGTATTTTCCAGAATAAGTTGTGATCCCAAAGGCAATTCAAAAGTTCCTGGAACAAAATGCACGTGAATATTTTCTTCATAAACATCATTTTCCAAGAGCGTTTCTTTCGCCCCCTTAAGCAAATTCATAGTAATGTTCTGATTCCATTCAGAAACAACAATGCCGACTTTAAAATCGGCACCGTTTGGAACTTGTTCCTTTTTGTATTCAGATAAGTTGTGATGCTCTGTAGCCATCGTATTAATTTACTTTGTTAGCAACGCGCTCTATGTATTTTTCGACACTGTTTGAAGAATAGAACTCGAAAAAGTCCATTTCAATGCGCTTGTATAATTCCTCAGCCTCCTCGAAATTCTTCAATTTCATTTCATGTATCATGGCAGCTTTCATTAAGAACATTGGTGTTGTGAACTCATTCGCTTTTCTCTTTGAAGCTTTTTCGTAAAGTTTAACAGCTTTATCGAAATCACCCAATTCAGATTGGCAATCACCTTGCAATCCGATAATCATTGTACCCAAATATAAGTCCTTTACTTTGGCTTTTTCTAAAAATTTAAGCGCTGTCTTGAATTCGCCTTTGTCCATATATAAGCGTCCAGCCATATACTGAGAAATTTCCCCACCAACTTTACCGTCGTACTTCTTCGCTACGCGTTCAAACTCCTCTAAAGCATTATCTGGTTCACCGTTTTCAATGTAAACCATTGCTCTCCAGTAGGCCGTTTTTGATTTTTCATTAGCGGGCTTGAATATAAATTGTTGGTATGCGAACCATAAAAGAACTAAAATTGCTACTGCACCAACGCCGAAGCTAACATATTTAAATGTTTTACTTTCTTTAGCTTTACTAAGTAATTTCTCAGGATTATTTAAAAAGTCTGCCATATTATGTTTTATTAGAAGTCGCGAAATTAGTTATTTTTTTGATTAAACATGGTTTTTTAGATTTTGGAACATAATTTCGATGAGGCACAAAGTTCTGAGAAAAGAAATATTTAATCAAAACTCTGTTAATCAACACCTTATTTTGATTCTTTAGTTTTAGAAATATTCCAAAGCGCAAGAGCCTTAAGATTTGTAAATTCGCATCTAATTTCATTTTAATAGAAATGGACAAGTTGATTATCAAAAATACCTGCCTGAAAATTGTATTGAACAAGTTACAGGATTTGCAAAGTGCAATCAATGAAGCACAAATGGCTGCGAACAATGAAACGAAAAGCACGGCTGGAGATAAGCATGACACTGCCAAGGCGCATGCACAAAACGAAACCGAGCGTTTGGGAATGCAAATGGCTCAATTTCTATCAATGCAACAAGGTTTAATGAGACTGCCTTTGGAAGACCATGAAAAGATTCAAGTTGGCAGTTATGTTGAATCCAACCGCGGCAACTTTTATATTTCTGCTGCTTTGGGTAAGGTAAAAACAGAACAAAATGAGTTTTTCGCTATTTCTCTCAATGCACCAGTCGGACAATTGTTGTTTCAAAAAGCTAAAGGTGAACATATTATGCTGCCTAATGGAGAGATTTGTGTTATTGTAAATGTATTTTAGCTAAAATTTAATTATAGAACTTTGTCCTATAATTAATATTATGTTAAATAGGTAATTATAAAAAATAGAAGAACAACAATCCTCCTATTCTATCTTTACAAGAATCAATAATTCATATATCCATCGCTGAGTTCATAGACCACAGAGAATCCTAGATCTTTGAGCACTTCCATCGCTTTTTGCGAACGACCACCAGAGCGGCAATAAACGTATACTGGAATTGATCTATCTAATTCAGACACTTGTTCACGAAAATTTGCGTCATAGAAATTAATAGTAATTGCTTCTTCATTCATCCCTTCTGATGTTTCTTCAGGTGTACGAACGTCGAGCACTTGGACATTTCCTTTTGCAATTCCGTCTCTGAATTGTTTTTTGTCTATGCGCTGACAAATTTGTTGTCCGTCTGATGCATCATTTACTCCAACAGAAGTTTCATTTTTTGTAGTTTGTGCTGCACAGCTTGTGAGAATTAGCGCGAACAAAGATAAATTCAATAATTTTTTCATGGTTCAATATTTTGCACAAATTTAATGCATTCAAACATTATGTTAAGTAACAAGTGTTACAGAAGATATTTGTTATTCGCATTTGGATTGCTGCGTTGATAGATAGATTAATCTGGTTCTATAAGTTCTTCGCTTTCGGGTGCTTGATAAATATATTCACCTTTTAGTTGTCGAAAATGAATATACTTTTCTTTGATATACATGATCAATTCATAATCGCTAGCCAATCTAAGGAAATCTTCGTTCAGATTCAAAAAAGAAATAAACTCTAAAAATTCTTCTTCTTTTAATTCGATTATATCGTAAGAAACATATACTCGAATCAACTCTTTTACAACGAGCTCAATATTTTCTTGATACTGCAATTCTGACACCTTTCTTTTCATACGCTCTCGCCTACTAAATTCTTGATAAAGTGCCGTAATTGGACTTTTAAGTGCTTGATAACCAGTAACAATCCTCGTTTCCACTTGCGCCAAACGTTCGCGCTCTTCTTTGAGTTGGGTTAATGTTTTTAAAGGATAAACAACAACTTCTTCTTTTTTAAATTCCACGGGATTAATCACGCCACGAAATTCATGACTGCAACTCGAGTCTGCTATCACGCGCAATTTTAGTGTTTGATAGCCTGCAATCGTAAAGAATATGGAATCTCCGGGATTCACTGTTATAGAAAATGAGCCATCAGGTTTACCGAACACTCCCCTGCCTGCGGTTTTGTTAACAATAAATAAATTATAAAATCCTGGTCTGTTTAAGGTATCTTTAACATGTCCATAAAGGTTAACTTCTCTGCAATTTTGCGCATAAGACAAAGTGCCGCTGCATAAAATTATCAAAATAGCCAAGATTTTCATAGTGCGAAATTAGGAATATTAACGTTATGCTTATATTTTTAGTGTTTCATTGCTTACTTCATACTAATTTTGTGCCGTAAATTATGAAAAGAGTTGTTGTTGGATTGTCGGGAGGTGTAGATTCCTCTGTTGCTGCTTATCTTTTGAAAGAACAAGGATACGAAGTAATTGGCCTATTTATGAAGAATTGGCACGACACTTCTGTGACCATATCTGATGATTGCCCTTGGATTGATGATTCCAATGATGCGCTTTTAGTTGCGCAAGATTTGGGCATTCCCTTTCAGGTGATTGATTTAAGTAAGGAATACTACGAACGCATTGTAAATTACATGTTTAAGGAATATGAGAGCGGCAGAACGCCAAATCCTGATGTGTTGTGTAACCGCGAAATTAAATTTGATGTCTTTCTTGATGCGGCCTTAAAATTGGGGGCAGATTATGTGGCTACGGGGCACTATTGCCGAAAAATTGAACATACTGATGGCACTTTTGGCTTATTCGCAGGCCTCGACCCAAACAAAGATCAGAGCTATTTTCTTTGTCAAATCAATCAGTATCAACTCAGCAAAGCACTTTTCCCGATTGGAGGTATGCAAAAAGCCGAAGTACGTGACATTGCACAAAAAATGGGCTTGGTTACGGCTGATAAAAAAGATTCGCAAGGATTGTGTTTCGTCGGCAAAGTTTCGCTTCCTACATTTTTACAACAGAAATTGTCAGTAAAACCTGGCAAAGTAATTGAAATTTCGCCCGATCATCAAGAGTTGATTGCCTATCAAAAAATTGAAAAATCACCTGAAAACGTAGCTGCATTGAGTAGAGATTTTATTTTTCAACCTGAAGATGGAACTCCTGTTGCAGAACATCAAGGTGCTCATTTCTACACCATTGGTCAGCGCCGGGGACTTCAAATTGGCGGCCGACCACTACCATCTTTTGTGATTAGCACCGATGTAATCAACAATGCTGTTTATTCAGGTCAAGGAGAAGAGCATCCGGGCTTGTATAAGCAAGCGCTCAGCATAGAACTGAATGCTTTGCAGTGGGTGCGTGCGTATGAAAACAAAAATGCTGAATACCAAGACTTTAGCGTCAGAATTCGCTATAGGCAAGCTTTGCAAAAAGGCAAATTAATGAAGAAAGACGAAGCATGGTATGTGTTTTTTGACAAAGCCCAACGCGGTATTACCAAAGGTCAGTTTGCTGCGTTTTACTTGGATTCGGGTGAACTTGTAGCATCGGGTGTTATTTCTTAAACACGTCAATTTTTGATTAGAATAGAGCATCAAAACCTAAACTTTTGATAAATAAAAGGGTTGCTATTTATCAAAAGAATTGTCGTTAATATTTCTCATTGAAAAGCAGGATAATTATTTATATTTGCCGCCCACAAGACTAGAAATGACAGTAAATAATAGAATCAGCGCACTTCCTTCTCTTCAAAAACAACTCATCAAATTCTTCATGATTGGTGTTTTGGCTAGCTTGGTCGATTTGATGATCTATTTTCTATTGCTTCAAATCATCCCTCAATTCGAGCTAAATTTGAATTTTGTTGGCTCTCATTTTCAACCAGACAACAAGGATGTTTCTAAAACGATTTCTTTTATTATAGGATCTTTGGTGACTTATAATCTTAATAAATTCTGGACTTGGAAACAAAAAGACCGTTCTCACAGCAGATTTGTGAAGTTCTATACCTTGTATGCCTTTTCTCTCGTTCTCAACGTATTTACCAACAAATTGGCACTTTATATTCTTACCGAAAACGATTCATTGGATTGGGTTCCAAAAAAATTCTTAGTGGCCTTTATTTTTGCAACAGGCACAAGCGCTGTGTTTAATTTTGCAGGGCAAAAACTTTGGGTCTTTTCTAATAAAAAATTAGATGAAGATGATGAAAATCGTACACAGGACACTTAATTTTAGACATCATTAAATTTAATTCAATATGCCCAATTTATCTCAAAAAGCCGTACAAATGCCTGCTTCACCCATCAGAAGATTGGTGCCTTATGCCGAAGCTGCAAAAAAACGAGGAACAACCGTTTATCATTTGAACATTGGTCAGCCGGATATTGAACCGCCAACGGTTGCTATGGAGGCGGTACGTAATTTTAAGCAACGTGTGATAGAATATTCACACTCTGCAGGAAATGAGAGCTATAGAAAAGGCTTGGCTGCATATTACACCAATTTGGGTATGCCGATTTCATACGAAGATGTAATGATTACTACTGGCGGTTCTGAGGCGCTTATAATTGGCTTCATGACAAGTTGCAACAACGGTGATGAAATAATCATTCCTGAGCCATTTTATGCCAACTACAACGGTTTCGCTGTTCAATCAGGCCTTTCTGTTGTGCCGGTTACAGCAAAAATAGAAAATGGATTTGAATTGCCTCCAATCGAAGACTTCGAGAAAAAAATCACAAGTAAAACCAAGGCAATAGTAATTTGTAATCCTGGAAACCCTACAGGGCGTTTATACACCAGAGAAGAGTTGGAGCAACTTCGCGACTTGGTAAAGAAACACAATCTGTTTTTGTTTGCTGACGAAGTTTATCGCGAGTTTTGCTACGATGGCGCCGAACCATTTTCCGTTTTGAATTTGGATGGATTGGAAGAAAATGTAATTCTTATAGATTCAGTTTCGAAAAGATATTCTATGTGCGGCGTAAGAATTGGGGCTTTAATTTCTAGAAACAGCGATTTTATGGCTGCCGCATTGAAGTTTGCTCAAGCACGTCTTTCTCCTCCTACTTTCGGGCAAGTTGCCGCTGAAGCTGCTTTAGATGCTCCTCAAAGTTATTTTGACAATGTTGTGGCTGAATATATCGAGCGTAGAAATATCATGGTGAATGGTCTTAATGCCATTGAAGGTGTGTTTTGTCCGATGCCAAAAGGTGCGTTTTATTGTGTTGCCGAATTTCCTGTAGAAGATGCTGACGATTTTTGTCAATGGCTTTTAGAATCCTTTGAATTTGAAGGACAAACTGTGATGATGGCTCCATGTAGCGGGTTTTATGCCACACCTGGTTTGGGTAAAAATCAAGCACGCATTGCCTATGTTTTGGACAAAGATTCTTTGAGAAACGCCCTGAAATGTTTGGAAGCCGCTTTGAAAGTTTATCCTGGCAGAAAGTAGATTTAACGTGATTTATAAAGCACTATTTTTTTTTAAGAGGCATGGTGTCACATCATTTCTTATTTTGGCGTGGTTGATTTTTTCGTTGCTCTACATTTCTAATTTTATTGTCGTTCAAGAGGCTAAAGGTAAAACATTTAGTTCCATTGACGAAATTCCTTACAACCGTGTTGGCTTGCTGCTTGGCACATCGAAATACCGCAAAGTAGGCACCTTAAATTTGTACTATAAATACAGAATTGATGCCGCTGTTAAATTGTTCAGAGCTGGGAAAATTGACTACATCATTGTGAGTGGCGACAATCGAAAAGTGGATTATAACGAGCCTCAAACCATGTTAAATGACTTATTGGCTCATGGCATTCCCCGTGAAAAAATTTTTATGGATCATGCTGGATTCCGAACTTTGGATTCTGTAATACGAGCTAATAAAGTTTTCGGATTAAATTCATTTACTGTTATTTCTCAAAAATTCCATAACGAACGCGCTATCTACATTGCTGAGAATCATGGTTTGAAAATAATTGGATTCAATACCCAAGACGTGAATAAAGGCTACGGATATAAAACGAACATGCGTGAAAAAATGGCACGTGTGAAAGTTATTCTCGATATCGCTTTTGGAAAACAACCGAAATTTTTAGGTGAAGCGATTGCTGTAGAATGAAGTTTTTTCTTTGTGTGATTCATATTACAGAAAACTAATTTCTTAAAGCTTACTTTTGGCACTATGATTCTATCCGCATCAATCAAAAATTTGGCTCCAGGGATTCTAATTACTGGTTCAATTGCCTTAATATCTTGGTTGGTTGGACCATTGATACTAGGATTAAATAGCGTTATTTTTGGCTTACTGCTCGGTATCTCGCTTGGTAACCTTTGGACGCCAAAAGAAGAATTTCAGCCCGGTATTTCATTTTCTTCGAGTAAGATTTTAGAGTTTGCCATTGTGATGATGGCTTTCGAAATTAATCTTAAGGCGCTCAGCGAAGTTGGTTTACCTATACTCGCTATTGTATTGATTTCAGTAACTTTGATATTATTTCTCACTTTATTTTTAAGCAAAAAGATGTCATGTCCTGATGCCAATGGCTGGTTGATTGGTTTCGGAACAGCTATTTGTGGGTCTGCTGCTATATCTGCTCTTGGTACGTTGATAACCAAAGACAAAGCGCAAATTGGCATTTCTTTGGCTGTTATCAATATTTTGGGTGGACTTGGAATATTTTTCGTTCCTGCTTTAACGCCTTTATTGGGCTTAGGCCCAACCGAATCAGGTGTTATTGTTGGAGGCTCATTGCATTCTATGGGCCATGTTGCTGGCGCTTCTGCCCTACTCGATGAGGAAGTAAGAAACGTGGCTATTTCGGTAAAGCTAGTTCGAATTGCTTTGCTCACACCCGCTTTGATTTTGTTCAGCAACATCATCAATGCTCAACAACAGACTAAAAAGTCGTTTAGCCTTAAAATACCTAGGTATCTAGTGCTATTCATTGCCATTTCTCTATTCGTTAGTTTTGTTGGGATACCAAAAGAATTAGTATCAATTACAAAAACCTTGAGCAATATTGGTTTAACTATTGCCATGGTGGCTATCGGTATTGGTATCAGCTTTAAAAAATTAATTCAATCCGGCATGAAAGCGATGTCTTTTGGGGTAGTTGTATTCGTTAGCTTTCTCCTTATTATTTTTCTCTTATTACATTTTATATTGTAGGAGATTAGGCATAATATGTGGCTATTTCCAACCTTTTATCCTCCTGATGCGTCATTTTAATTAACTTTGTAAATCCACTTTAATATATAATATGCGCACAATTTACCTCTTGTTTTTTACTCTTCTAACAATAAGCTCATGTAAAACAGGCCCAGAAGAAAACGCTGCTGAAAAATCGGACTTCTGTGACTGTGAAATGCTTGGAATCAACGAATTGTCCAACCATTTCTATTTAGAAAACCCAAGTATACCCTATTCAGGTATTTGTAAACTTTTCCATAAAAATGGGCAACTAAAACAAGAGCGCGAAATCGTTGATGGAAAAAATAATGGTTATTATCGTGCGTATTCTGATCAAGGAATCTTGTTGGAGGAAGGTTTTTTTAAAGACAATCGTCACAACGGTGTTTTTAAGTACTTTGATGAAAACGGTGATTTGACCGTGGAAGCCGAATATAAAAATGGTGTAAGAAAAGCAGGCAACCTAACAGAATAATTATGGAAGCTGTAAAAGCGAAAAAACATCTCGGTCAACATTTTCTGAAAGACCAGAGTATTTGTGATGACATTGCTAATCAACTAATTAGACAAGGTGACTACACAAAAGTATTAGAAATAGGCCCTGGTATGGGTGCCTTGACAAAATCACTTCTTAAATTCAAAGAATTTGACACCTATATAATTGATGTTGACCACGAATCTATTATTTACTTACATGAAAACTTCAAGGATTTATCAAAGGCCAATCGAATTTTTGAAGGCGACTTTTTAAAAATGGATTTAAAAACTCTTTTTGGTGATGAAAGTTTTGCCATTGCTGGCAATTTTCCCTATAATATTTCATCGCAAATCTTATTCAAAGTATTAGACTACCGGAATCAAATTCCAGAAGTCGTTGGAATGTTTCAAAAAGAAGTAGCCGAAAGAATTGCCCATCCACCAGGCTCAAAAGCCTATGGAATCTTGAGTGTTTTTCTTCAAGCATTTTATGATATACGCTATTGTTTTACCGTTGATCAAGATAAGTTTATTCCTCCTCCCAAAGTGAAATCGGGTGTAATCCATTTGACAAGAAATAACGTTGAAGCTTTGGATTGCGATGAAAAATTATTCAAGCAAGTTGTAAAGACTGCATTCAATCAAAGACGAAAAACACTGCGAAATTCATTAAAAGCGATGTTCTCAGGAAAAGACGTTACGGATGCAATTTTTGATTTACGCCCTGAACAGCTATCAGTAGCTCGATTTGTTGAATTGACAAAAATGCTCAGCGTATAAATTCAGATTAGAGTTTCAATTATCTTCACACTTTACTTTTGAACTGGAAATGCTCCAAGAATAAATCGGCATAACTTTTGTGTTAAATTGATAATGAGAAAGATAATCCATTTGTACATCTTGTTTTTCACTTTTAGTGCTTGGTCTCAGCGAGATACTCTGATACATATCCATAAATTCCCGAATGGAAAAACAAGTACAATTTCTGTAATTAATAACAACCGAGATGGTTACGCAAAAGCCTATAATTTTAAAGGCGAAGTAATTTATCACAGAGAAATCCGTCATTATGCTGGTTCTTCGTCCGTACATTTTTCGCACCACCCAAATGGCATTGTAAAACAGGCCAATTATTCCAGTCATCCTGATGGCGGAATTCAATGGTATCGTACGTACACTAATTTTGATGAAAAGGGTAACATAACAGGAGAAATTGAGGACAATTGGGACACAGGCCCCACCCACTATTATCGAGACACTATTTCGCGTCCAAATCAAAACCCGTACATTGTCCCAATTCAACCAAAAGACAGCACGCAAAAGCTTCCTGCGCCTAACATTCCCCAAGAACCGATTCACAATCCGCAACCTGTAAAACCAGAAATAGCTAAATGCGCTTCGATACATCAGAATAGAACTGAATTTGTGAATCACTCAAAGTTTACCATTCTTTTGCAAATTTCTCACAAGGGCCAAGATACAATTGTTCGAATAAAACCAGGCAAAGTTTACGTGGGTCCGATTTATATTTCAGCAGAAGTGGCAAGTCCGATGAATCAAAATGTGCAATTCACTTTAAATTGTGAGAGTAAAAATTGTGTTATCGATTCAACAGCAAAATCTACGGCGCTGGCTCAATACGAAACCATGCATATAGTAAATTTTTATGGGCAAAGAAAAATCATTAGACGAAAAAAAACATAGCTCTTTAAGCTCATAGCTCCTTAACTTCAATTTATCTACATGAGCATGAATTATTCGTAATCCTCGTCGATTTTCCGTGCGAAATCAAAGTCTAATTTTGATATTTCATGTAAATCATGCGTAAAAAGCATCACTTTACACGTTTTATAAGACGTCCAAAATTCCGGATGATGGTTCATTTGAATGGCAATCTGAGCGATGAAATTGAAGAAAACTACCACGTCGTCAAATGTCTTAAAAAAAAAAGTTTTTTCTAGTTTATTGTCTTGGATTTTCCATCCTTTAAGAGCCCCAAGCAACACAGCCTTATTTTGTGAATTTGACATCTTGATTGCTATTCAATAATTATTACTTCCTTCGGTTTCTTTGGTTTTTTTTCCTTTTTTGGCTTTTTACTTTTTTTACGTTTGCCAGTCATATCAGGAATCAAATCATCTTCTCCCGTTACAGGGTCGACGCCTTCAATGAGAGCGCCATATTCATCATAGCGACGAGAAAGCACGATTTTATCTAGATCATAAAGAATTTCACTTTGAATTCGACCGTTGGAAAAATATTGTCTGAAATAACCATGCTTCTTACCAGCAAACCAATTCTCTTCTGTCTGCATTTCTCCGCCAATAAAAAATGCTTTAAACTGACCGCTTTTTAGATTTTTATCGTAATTTTCTTCCCGCATCATCTGTCCGTTAGAATAGAGATATTCTTGTTTCCCCTGCTTTTCGCCTGATTTATAGCGCAGATGCTTCGACTTCATGCCATTTTGAAAATAAGAAATATTATCACCATCCATTAATCCATCCTTGAAATTAGCAAGCTCCTTGATTTCCGATTTAGGATAATACACTCTGCGAGAACCATGAAGCAAGCCATTCTTAAAAAATTCTTGCGACAGCGTATCTCCTTTTTTCGAATAATAGATATGCTCTCCGTGTTTTTCTCCATTCAAGAAGCCCATTTGCCATGCAATTTGCTGTGTACTGTCGAAGTAATATTTCCAAACACCTGCTTCCTTGCCTAAATTGTGCTCGCGAACTACCTTAACACAGCCTGTTTCATAGTACGTGGTATCCTCACCGTCTTCTTGTCCATCTACAAAATTGATAACACGTTCACGCATTCCAGAATAATAACACGTTTGGCAATTCCCCGAAAAAACCTTCCCAGTATTTTTCGAGAAAACACGATTTACTTCAGCATCGTAATCAAGTTTTTCGTTACAATCCACCACGCCCAAAAGGTTTTCGCAGTCGTTTTCCACAAAATTAGCTGCTGCACGTTGATCATATTTCTCATAGCACTTGGTTTGATTGAGCACCTCAAAAGGCTGTGTATAAGCAAATTGAGCAAAAAACACAATGAAAATAGGTATATAAGTTTTCATGATTTTATATTTTTTCAAACAAAGTCTTAAATTCATCATAAACTTGAGTTTTTTCATTGGTTACAAAATCAAAACAAACCATCACACTTCTCCCCTTACATTTTACTTGCCCAGATGCATAAAGGACATAATCAAGTGTGAAACTTGTGTTTCCGAGATGCACGGGAATAATTTCAATTTCCACATGGTCATATAGATACACTGGTTCAATATATTCTACCTCATTCTTTTTAAGAATCATGCCTTTCTTCTCCCAATTCCAATTTTTGCCAATATTTTCATTCATAAACAAAACCCGCGCCATTTCGAAATAGCTCAAATAATATGCGTTGTTTACGTGTCCCAAAGAATCTACATCGGAGAATCTTACTTGAATTGGAAATTTATTTTTCATGTTTGTCGAGTTGTGAAAATGTAGAGTTATTACTTATAAATTCAGGGACCAGTTCTTTCATTCGCTGCACCGTTTCCATGTTGTCTTGTTTTTCAAATAAGGCTATGAGTTCAATGATTTTTGTCACATCTTCATGTTGAACTTGACGTAACTTAGCTATTAATATTTTTTGATGGTGTGTTGGCATTGTATTTTCTTCAGAGGCCAAAAGTTCTTCGTACAATTTTTCTCCAGGACGTAATCCTGTAATTTTTATCTTTATTTCTTTACCCAGTGTCAAACCGGACAATTGAATCATACGTCGAGCCAAATCAATAATTTTTACTGGGGCTCCCATGTCAAAAACAAAAACTTCCCCACCCTGCCCCATGGCAGCAGCTTCCAGTACCAATTGACAAGCTTCAGGAATCGTCATAAAAAATCTTGTGACCCGCTCATCAGTAACGGTTAAAGGACCTCCATTGGCAATTTGACGTTCAAACAACGGAATTACAGAGCCATTAGAGCCAAGAACGTTTCCAAAGCGTGTTGTAATAAATTTTGTGATGCTTTTGTGATTTGCATATTCAACATACATTTCTGAAATTCGCTTTGTGGCACCCATCACGTTGGTTGGATTTACCGCTTTATCTGTTGAAATAAAAATAAATTTAAACACATCAAATTCAAGCGATAAATCTGTCAGTATTAGGGTTCCCTTTATATTAGTTTCCACCGCTTCTGTAGGATTACTTTCCATCAAGGGCACGTGTTTGTATGCCGCTGCATGGAACACATAATTTGGCTTGAAGGTTTTGAAAACGTTACGCATGCGCTGTTCCGAAGCCACATCACCAATAACAACTTCAATGGGCAAATGCTCTCGCAGCAATTCTTGTTCTAGTTCATAAATTGCCGATTCAGCTTGATCTAACAGGACAATTTTATTGGGTTGAAATTTGGCTATTTCTCTGACCAAACCACTTCCAATCGAACCTGCAGCGCCAGTTACCAAAATAGTTTTCCCATTCAATTCCTGTTCAATTTTCTCATTGTTCAGTTGAATAGGATCCCTGCCAAGCAAATCTTCGATACGTACTTTTTGCATTTGTTTGGTTGAAAAAGTACCGTCAATCCAAGTTTTAGCAGAGGGCACATTTAACACCTCTACGCCATTGGCCAAGCATGTGTCTATCACGGCAGTTTTATTTGCCATGTTTGGATTCTGTATGGAAATAATGAGTTTATCTACTTCAAGTTTCGCAATGATTTCAGTCAAACTTTGTGAATGATAAATTTGAACATCCTCGATTCGCGTGTTTTTCAACTTCTGATTGTCATCTATAAAACCTACTATGTGATATTGAATAATCGGATCTTGCTCAATGGTACGTTTTGTAATGAGGCCAGAAATACCTGCGCCATAAATTAGAACGTTTTTATCAGTCTGAAAACTCTGTCTGTTTTTTCGCACATAGAGCAATTTTACAGCAAAACGGAAAAACAACAGGGATGCCAAGGAAGCTAAATATTCAACAATGACAATTGAAATTGGCAGAAAATAGACGCCATCGATAGCAAAACGTATTGGGATAAGTACAGTAAAAACTAGAGAAGTCAAAGAAATGGCTAAGAAAATCCTTTTTATGTCGCTCGTAGATGTATAACGCAGCATGCCCTTGTGCGTTTTCATCAGCCAAAACACCAAGAGTTTTACGCCTAAATATATTGGTAAAGCGATTTGTAGAACTGGAATTTCTTGAACGATTGCAGATTTACTAATCTGAATATCAAAACGTATAAGATATGCCAAGCCCAAGGAAAACAAGGACAAGACAAGGTCAATAAATAAGACCACCCAATGGGGCACGTTTTTCTTTGGTAAAAATCTAAGCATCACCTTTAATTCCTACAAATGTAAGGGAATTTGGCCATACAGAGAGGTTTCAGAAAACTTGCGACTAATTCAGTAGATAATCTACAGAATGAATCGACCTTGATTTTGACATTTTAAGCGCCGCTGAATAACCTACCAAAAAACTGAGCACATGCTTATTTGGTTTATCAGATTGCGGGTTTAAAACTATTTTTTGTTTTGGAGGGTAGATATTTTCCATCAGCATTTTTTATCTTTAACGCTAATTGTTTCAATTTATTGTAAAGAAAAAACAGTAAATAAGCATATATCAAAAACTGATTTCCACTAAAATAAAATCCCAATCTCTAAAGTTCCAAACCTTCAATAATATCGTCATTTACAAATTCTGGGAGAGTAACTTTAAGTTTTGGCTCAACCTCCATTGCCCGTTTAATAGCGAAAATGGCGTTTTCATTTCTAGCCCAGTTACGTCGGGCAATACCGTTGTTTACATCCCAATGTAACATCATTTTTAGTCTGCGCTCAGCTTGAGGGCTGCCATCTAATAGCATTCCAAATCCACCATTGATTACCTCTCCCCATCCAACGCCACCACCGTTGTGGATGGAGACCCAAGTGGCACCGCGGAATGAATCACCAATCACATTATGTATCGCCATATCGGCTGTGAAACGAGAACCATCGTAAATATTTGATGTTTCACGATAAGGAGAATCTGTTCCAGAAACATCGTGGTGGTCGCGGCCCAAAATAACGTGAGCTATCTCCCCTGCCCTTATTGCATCGTTGAATGCTTGAGCAATTTCCATTCTTCCTTGAGCATCAGCATACAAGATACGCGCTTGAGAACCAACGACCAATTTATTTTCTTGAGCTCCTTGAATCCATTGTATATTATCGGCCATTTGCAATTTTATTTCATCTGGTGCTGTAGCCATGATGCGCTCCAAAACATCTTGGGCAATTTTATCTGTTTTAGCTAAATCTTCTGGATCGTTTGATGCGCAAACCCATCTGAACGGACCAAAACCAAAATCGAAGCACATGGGGCCCAAAATATCTTGAACATAAGAAGGGTATTTAAAATCAATGTTATTTTCTGCCATTACATCAGCTCCTGCGCGAGATGCTTCCAGTAAAAAAGCGTTTCCATAATCAAAGAAATAGGTTCCCTTTTGAGCGTGGGCATTCACTGCTGCAGCATGTTTGCGCAAGGTCTCCTGCACTTTTTCTTTAAAACCAGCTGGATTATCAGCCATCAGTTGGTTCGATTCTTCGTAGCTCAAACCTACAGGATAATAGCCGCCCGCCCAAGGATTGTGCAGAGATGTTTGGTCTGTGCCTAAATCCACATAAATTTCTTCTGCCAAGAACTTTTCCCAAACGTCAACCACGTTGCCTTGAAAAGCAATAGATACGACTTCTTTATTGGCTTTGGCTGTTCTTACTCTGACACACAATTCGTCCAAGTCGGCAATAATTTCATCTACCCAACCTTGCGAATGTCTTGTGCGGGCCGCTTTTGGATTTACCTCAGCTGTCACAGATATGCATCTCGCGATATTTGCAGCCTTAGGTTGTGCGCCTGACATACCTCCGAGGCCAGCAGTTAAAAACAATTTACCATCCAAACCCTCTCCGTTTGTCGCAATTTTTCGCCCTGCATTGAGCACAGTAATCGTTGTTCCGTGTACAATGCCCTGAGGTCCTATGTACATGTATGAACCCGCTGTCATTTGCCCATATTGAGTAACACCAAGCGCATTAAACCTCTCCCAATCATCGGGTTTAGAATAATTTGGAATCATCATTCCATTCGTAACTACAACCCTAGGAGCGTCGTTGTGCGATGGAAATAAGCCCATCGGATGACCAGAATACATCACCAAAGTTTGGTCGTCTGTCATTTCTGACAGGTATTTCATTGTAAGCTTGTACTGTGCCCAATTTTGAAATACAGCACCATTGCCTCCATAAGTAATCAATTCATCAGGATGTTGCGCCACAGCATGATCCAAGTTGTTATGAATCATCAACATAATTGCTTTGGCATGCAGCGATTTGCCAGGGTAATCCTCTATATTTCTCGCTATTAATTTGTAATTGGGGCGAAAACGATACATGTAAATCCGTCCGTAAACATTTAATTCATTGAGGAATTCAGAGGCCAATACTTGGTGAAAGTGTTTCGGGAAATAACGCAGTGCATTGCGCAATGCTAACTTTTTTTCTTCCAAGCTCAATATTTCCTTGCGTTTTGGTGCGTGATTGATTGAGGGATCAAGTGGTTTGTTTAATGGTAAGATATCTAGCAATCCGGCGCTAATATCTTTTCTAAAATCTTCTAGACTAATAGAATATTGTTCTGTGTTGTTCATAGTACTACAATTCGAGTTGCAAATGTAATTGAATATAATGTGCCTTACAAGTTGTTCAGGTACGCTCAATACAACATTTCATTTGTGTTTTGGTTGAACTGTTTCTAAGAATTTCCTACTTATACTAAAAATTTAATTTCAGTATTCGATTTAAAGTTTCACAAAATTTTGAGGTAGAAAAATCAGTATTTTTGTAAACTTGACTAATTAAATTTTCAACTAACTAATGAAATCTTCGACAAACGAACACATTTGGTATCCTTTTTATCAAGCAAAAGTTGAGTCACCACCGATTAAAATCACACATGCTGAAGGCGTTATTCTTACAGATGCTGATGGTAAAACTTACATAGATGTAAATTCCTCATGGTGGGTAAATGTGCATGGCCACGGTAGAAAAGAAATCAAAGAAGCCATTGCAAAACAATTTGAGAAAATCGATCACATTATGCTTTCTGGTTTTACTCATGAGCCAGCTGAATTACTTTCAGAGAAAATTGTGAGTCTTTTGGGAAAGCCTTTTCAGAAAGTTTTTTTTTCAGACAACGGCTCGACTTCAGTTGAAGTAGCTTTAAAAATGGCCATTCAATATTTTTATAACCGTGGAGAAACAAGAAAGAAAATAGTTGCATTCGAGGGTGCTTATCACGGCGACACTTTTGGTGCTATGGCCATGGGACAGCGGGGTTATTTCAATAAACCTTTTGAATCATATTTCTTTGATGTGGAATTCCTTCCTTTACCCAACGAAGGAAATTTGGACATGTGCTTGAATCAGGCGCTCAAACTGGCAAAAGATCGAGATGTCCTTGCTTTTATTGCTGAACCTTTGGTTCAAGGAGCAGCCGGCATGTGCATGTATAGCAGCGATATGCTTGATGCCATTTGCCAAATCTTTAAAGATTCAGGCGCTCGCATCGTTTTTGATGAAGTGATGACTGGATGGGGCCGATTGGGCACCTTATTTGCAATGAACCAATGCTCAGTTTTACCAGATATAATCTGCCTATCTAAAGGTTTAACAGGCGGGGTGCTCCCTCTTGGACTAACAGTTGCGACTCAAGAAATTTTCGATGCTTTTGATGTCCCTGATAAGACCAAAGCGCTCCTACATGGACATTCGTATACTGGCAATCCTCTGTCTTGTTCTGCGGCTTTGGCCAGTTTAGACATTTTCGAGAAGGAAGAAACCAAAGCCAATATCAGGCGCGTGAGTCATAAGATGAGTACCTTTGTAGATCGTCTTAAAATGAACAAAAAATTCTTCAATGCCCGTTCATGCGGCACTATTTTTGCGGTGGAATTATTTAATGAAAACACCTATTTCGCAGAGCACCGAAATAAAATTTACCAACATTTTATTCACAACGGAATCCTCTGCAGACCATTGGGATCAAATGTTTTTTTCAACCCACCTTATGTGATAAGCGATGTAGAATTGGAGCATTGCTTTGATGTGTTGTTGAAATTCCATGCTGAGCATTAGATTCGTTTGCTGAACAAGGTTCAATTTCCAGTGACAAATTGAACATGTTGATAAAAATCAAAATCTAGCTGGTAACTGAGCATTGCTTATAACATACAATGACCTATTTTCGCGACACTGAAAACACGAACATGGCAGGCCCAGAAACACCTTTAATGAAACAATACAACCAAATCAAGGCGAAATATCCAGACGCTTTGCTTTTGTTTCGTGTTGGAGATTTTTATGAGACTTTTGGTGAAGACGCCATCAAAGCTTCGAAAATATTGGGTATCGTACTTACAAAACGCAACAATAGTTCTGCCAATGCTATTGAATTGGCTGGTTTCCCTCATCATTCTTTGGAATCTTATTTGCCAAAATTGGTTCGCGCCGGACAAAGAGTGGCCGTTTGTGACCAGTTAGAAGACCCAAAAATGACCAAAACCATTGTAAAACGTGGTGTTACAGAAATTGTGACACCGGGAGTAGCTTACAATGACCAAGTATTGAACAGCAAATCAAATAATTTTTTAGCAGCGATACATTTCGGCAAAAATATGATGGGGGTTGCTTTCCTTGATGTCTCAACAGGTGAATTCTTAGTCGCTGAAGGAAATCGAGATTACATAGACAAATTAATGCAAAGCTTCAAGCCATCAGAAGTATTATATCCCAAGCAAAAAACAACAGAATTCAAGGAAACATTTGGTTTAGGATTTCATCTGTTTAAAATGGAAGATTGGGCATTTACGCCAGATTTTGCTTATGATGTGCTCAACAAACATTTCTCAACACAATCGCTCAAAGGTTTTGGAATCGACGATATGTCTCACGGAATCATTGCAGCAGGCGTTGCATTGCATTATTTATCGGAAACACAGAATGATCGAATTGGGCATGTGAATAAAATCCAGCGCATAGAATCCGGGAAATATGTTTGGCTCGATCGCTTTAGCATTCGCAATTTGGAGCTTGTACATTCTCAGCATGAAAACGGAGTAACTCTCTCTGATATTATCGACCATACGCAAACTGCTATAGGTGGTCGTTTGCTGAAACGATGGATTCTACTGCCCTTGGTAAGTAAAAAAGAAATAGATCAGCGCCTTGAATTAGTCGACCATTTGTTTCAGAATAGCAGCAACTTAGAAAAAATAAGGTTTCATCTAAGCCAATTGTGTGATCTCGAACGAGTCATTTCAAAGGTAGCTGTTGGAAAAATCAACCCTAAAGAATTGATTACTCTTAAAAACTCTTTGCTTCAAACCCAACAAATACAAAGTGTTTTGCGTGATAGTAAGCAGGCAACTTTTCAGAAAATGGCTGAGCGAATTCTCGACATGCAGCATACTATTGATGTGTTGAATAGTGACTTATTGGAGGACCCAGCCATTAGCATTTCGAAAGGCTCGGTAATTGCCAACGGCATACATGATGAACTGGATGAGTTGCGCCATTTGTCTAGTAAAGGTAAGAAATATTTGGAGGAATTGGAATTGCGTGAGGCTCAAAGAACGGGAATTACATCACTAAAAATTGCGTTTAACAACGTATTTGGATACTATATTGAAGTACGAAATACCCACAAAGACAAGGTTCCTGAAGAATGGATTAGAAAACAAACTTTGGTGAATGCAGAGCGCTACATCACAGAAGAGTTGAAGGAATATGAAACAAAAATACTAAGTGCTGAAGGTAGAATATCGGAAATTGAGAGTACTCTTTTTGCCGACTTGATATCCAAATTACAAGGAGATATAATTCCAATACAACACAACGCAGCAACCCTATCAGCTCTAGATTGTTTGGCAAGTTTTGCTCATGTGGCACAAGTCAATGGGTATTGCAAACCAGTTATTTTCGAGGACAAAAAAATACACATTATTGCTGGCCGACATCCTGTAATAGAAAAGCAATTGGGTTATGACGAAAATTATGTGCCTAATGATGTAGAACTCACGCCTGATGAACAGCAAATCATCATGATTACTGGACCAAACATGTCCGGAAAATCCGCCTTGTTGCGGCAAACAGCTTTGATAGTAATTATGGCGCAAATGGGTTGCTTTGTTCCTGCAGAAGCTGCTCACATTGGACTTGTAGATAAGATATTCACACGTGTGGGAGCATCAGATAATATGTCTGCAGGTGAATCTACATTCATGGTAGAGATGAATGAAACCTCAAGCATTTTGAACAATGTAACCGAGCGTTCTTTGGTGATTTTAGATGAAATTGGTCGAGGCACATCTACATACGATGGGATTTCCATCGCTTGGGCTATTGCCGAATATTTACATCAACATCCTCAAGCGCGATGTAAAACTTTGTTTGCTACGCACTACCATGAGTTGAACGAAATGACGCACGTTTTCCCTAGAATCAAAAACTACAGTATCGCAGTGAAAGAAATAGGAAAAAAAATCATTTTCCTTCGTAAATTAATTCCTGGAGGCAGCGAACATTCGTTTGGTATTCATGTGGCAAAAATGGCCGGAATGCCTAAAGAGGTGATTCAACGTGCAACTTTGATGTTGGCCGAATTGGAGAAATCGCACAAACCACAAGAACAGGCCAAAGTGAAACAATCTATTGAAAATGCAGGTATGCAATTGAGTATTTTTCAGTTGGATGACCCTGTTCTACAACAAATCAAAGATGAGCTTATCGCACTGGATATTAATAGCTTAACCCCCGTTGAAGCATTGATGAAACTCAATGAAATAAAACGCTTTGTTGGTGGCAAATAAATGACCTACCAATAATCGAATTCATAGCCGTCATATTCATTTTCAGCTGCTCGAGGTCTGTCTTTCAATTCTATAACTCGAATTTCTTTTCGAATCAAATCCTCAATATTCGAACCGCGAGGAATCGAAATATTGGTTTTCGATTGGGATAAATTAATTGAAAACTTTGAGAGATCTATAGGTTGAATCCCTATATATGCCAAGGTCCACTTATCTTCTTTCTCTCTCTTAGATTTATAAAAATACACCCACCCATCATTTCTCCTTGTTTTCACAAATTCTTTTCGTAGAAATACAATACTGTCTTTTATTTCATCGTACGGATTGCCTGAACCATTATAGAATAGTCGAGATCTACAAAGTCTTTCTTTATCGATATTAAATTTGGGGAGTTCCTCTTTGTATTTTTCATCAAGATTATAAATCACGGTAGCCAAATAGTGGTAGTTTTTAATATTGGCGCTCAATTTCAACATAAATTCATCCGTCACTTTGATATTGTTTATAAGCATCGCTGGAATCAGCTCGGCTTGAAAGCGCAAATTAAGTCTCATTACATCATCAACAAATTGAGCGTATTGCTTCTTACGATGATATGGAAAAAGTAGATCAGTAAAGAGCCAAAGAGTTTGGTTAATTCCAAAATAATTTTTATTTTTTTGCGTAGCACTGCGCTCCCCTTTAAGTAAAATTTTAGCTTTTTTGATCATGTCATTGGTGCTTCTGCGATAGACCCTGTGATTCACTTTATTTTCACTCACAGAAAGTGCTAGTAATGAATATATTGTTTCTTCATAAACTGTATTCACAAAAGTGTAATTCAACAGCTCAGGGAACAAATACGTTGCCAAAGAAAGTGAATCGTAAAAGGGTCTAAACACATTTTCAATAGCTTTCCAATCGTTTACTACAGGGATATCTTTTTCTAAAAGCTTAATAATTTGTTGTGTACCCGCTTTCGTGTGTTGATTGGCCAAACCTTCGAGAATAGCAAGCTGATAGAGTGATGTGTCCGACATTTGCATGTAGTAATCAGACAAAAAAGGCAAAACACTAGGATGATTGATTTTACCCAAATCTTTGAGAAGCGAAATTTTCGCATTCATATATTCTGCTCCAAAAGGATAATTTTCAATCACACCAATCATTTGCTCGACGTGATTTTCCTCAAAATACACATATTGAGACACAGCATTCAAAGCTTCATCCCGGACCATAGAATCCTGGTTTTGAATATTTGAGAAGAACAGCAATGCCTTATCATCGAAAATGGAAACTGCGTTTAAATCTTCATTTACTGGCATGAAACTGTTGTAAAAATCTGAGACATAACTCGAATTCTCACTCAAGGTATCAACGTTTGAAGTAAGCGTAAAAAGTCGATTAACATGAATAATGTACTTTTTGAATATCAACCTACTAGATGAAGAATCGCCGAGTGATAATTCTAAGAATGGCATATTGTTTTCATTGCCTCGGTTTTCTTGAAGGATTAAAAAACGCTCATGCTCTTTAAAGAATTTTATCTTTTTGTCCCAATATTCATCCACATTCTTGATAAAAGCATAAGGCGAAAAAACAGTCATTTCTACCGCAATTTGTTCGTAATTTTCAGAGATATAAATCTCAGATTGATCTTGCTTGTACGATTTTTCACTTTCTGATGTCGCCTCATCGTCATACAATCTCGCTTTGGCTAAATGCAATTGCTGAATGTATGGATCAGGAAGTAGGAAATTAGAGTGAACCCTAAAGCGCATTAACGAATCATAATGTTCCATTTTAGGAAAAAGGTGCACCTGTTCATCAAAATTAAAAGACTCAAAAAAGAGACTGTTTCTACTTTCACTTTTCTCTGAGGACACCAATAAATAATAATAGGCTCCTTTGATAATGCATTTCAGGTGAATGTATCTACCATCTTTACTTTTGCATCGTGCATCGATACTCGGATAACCATTCGAAACTGAGATATTCTTGAATTCAGCAGAATCTAATTTCAGTGTTTCTAGAAATTTATCCACTATACGATTCAACTCAAAATCATCTTCTTCGAGATACTTTAAATCTTGGTAAACACCTCTTTTCACTAAAAAGAAAGAAGAATCTGAAACATCAAAGGCCTCAATTTCTAGATGTCCATATAAGGATGTGATTTTGGTGTTGTTTTTGATCGAATGATATTTGGGTAATTCAATCGAAAAATCACCTTTTAATGGTCTTACTCTTCCCCACTCCTTTGACAATTCTATAAGTTGAATATTTTTAAAAAACGTATCACCCTCAATTTGAACCCAATCGTGTTTCCCCCCCATTTTAAAAATCATCATGTGCATTGGCGTAATGAAAACATGATAGCGCTGTACATCTCCTGCTTTGGTTTGATTTATGATGTCAATCCCCTGAAAACCATTTCGTTCAATTGATTTTTTTGAAAGTATTTTACCAGGAATATACTCAAAAAGCAAGCTATCTACTTTACTGATATAATTGGTATTCGAGTTTCCAGAAAGATAGGCATAGGTACTTACCAACGAAACTGAGAAAAAGGATCCATTGGTCAACTCTGGGGCAAAAAAATCGCGCAAATATGTATCTGCATACGTTTCATACATAGGAGAAGGAAGCTTAATTGAAAATAATTCGGTTTGAAACTCCTGATTGAATGGAATGGTTCTTTTGAGTTTACTCAATCGTTCCTTTTCTTCTTTGGCCTTGTCATTAATGGTCGGCTTTATTGGTGTAAGCGTGTAACCCAAACCGCGAAGAAGTTCAATCATTCCTTTTTCTCCAGGGAGATGACCAGCGCCTACGCCACTAAATAAGCTTTGTCCCGTTTTAATTATAGAATCAATGTTTTTTGCCATAATAATGTTGCGCTCATGCAACATATATTTCATGTGATTTTCACCAGACACTTCAGATTGAAGAGAATCTAAAAAGTCCAAATTTTGATTACGATAAGCATCTTGCATCAAATCCCAATACGATTTCTCTTTGGTCAGTTTCACAAACCAATCGGAAGGCTCAACCTCTTCTTTGTCAGGTAAATTGGCATAAATTACGAGAATATTGGTTTCCGAAAAGTCCTCCAAGCTATAGACCGGCTTATTACTCTTTCTACCAGCTTGATAAATAAACATATCTAAAAATGTGTCTTCCTCAAAATCAGACATCCTTTTGTTTTCTCTATACAAAAGCCAATTCATTAGAAAATTATCTGCAGACAATGCTGCGCCTAGCTCTGCGTTTTCGGGTAGAATTAGACTAAATGCCTTTTTGTAAAAGTCACCATAAATTTGAGCCGCAACTGCATACTCTCCCAAAAAGTGGTCGGCATTCTTTGACTCATTGATTTCTTTGAGCCAAATAATGGGGTTCGACTCCAGCGCCATGGCATCAACGTTTTTTAGAGCCTCATAGAATTGCTCCCCCAAATAATAAGCAATTCGACCACTTACATGCATGGTGCCGTATATGTATGATTTTTTCGACAAGCCATTCCCACTAATTTCCCACAAAAGGCTTTGATACTTTTGAGCGTAAGTTAAAGTTGTGAATGAACATTCAATCAGAATAAAAGCAAATATAAATAGGTATTTTCTCATGTTTATATAATTGAAATAGCGGGCAAAGTTACAAAACTAATTCACCTTACAGATTTACGATTAAGAATAGTAGATTTTGTAAATGGAAAATATTTTTGTTTAGATTTGCCGCTGATTACCTCACAAATAATGGTTTATAGAAACAAGTTAAAACAGCCGCTCAGGTTATCTCTTTTCTTTGCTTTTTTGTTTTTTGCCAGCCATATTAAGGTTTGTGCTCAAGCAAAGAATTTAGACAGTTTGTTGCAGGAATTTAAATATTCGGAAGGCGTCGATTTGAGAACCTATGACCAGATTTTCATTGCTGTTTATCCCGAATATCTGTCAGAATTAATAGTTGTGGCCGAGGATTTGTTGGCTCGATCAGTGAGCAAAGGAAACGCAGATGGTATGCACCGCGCAGCAGATGCTTTTGGGCTTTATTTTATGTCTAAAGGTTACTTCAACCAAGCATTCAAATTACTCTACCGCTCCATGCGCTATTATGAGAAAACAGAAAATCCAAGCTACCTGATTAAGGGGTATCATTATTTAGGGACGCTTTATTTCAAATGGGGCAAGTACAGTGAGGCAATATATTGGTTTGAAAAATGTAAGTTTTTAGCAGAGCAAAGTCCTGAAAGATTCCAACTTCACACCGCACTTATTAATTTATCGAACAGTTTTATTCATTTTGGTGATGAACAACAAGCTTTGGCTTATTTAAATATTAGCAAATCAGAATTGGCATACATGAATGACGAAACTCAAGCTAATTTTCACACATTATATGGTAACATCTGCATGAATAGAAATCAAGTGGACAGTGCTCAGTACTATTATAAAAAGTCTTTAGAAATATCTCTGAAAAGCACTCAAAATAGTTCAATTAGCATAGCTTATATGAATCTAGGAATCTTAGCATTTCAGTCTGATGTAAACCTCTCAAAAATTTATTTCGACTCTAGTTTATACTTTGCGAACAATTCAGGAATTATGGAGAGAATCTCTTTATCCTATTTTAATCTGTCATCTTGGTACTACGGGACTGATAGCGTAGAACTTGCAATACGTTGTTTGAATAAGTCTTACGAATATGCAAAAGCAGTAAACAGCTACAGCGATATGACTGATGTACTTGTTGAACTGTCAAGTATTTACCAAGAAAAAAACGACTGGCAGAGGTCTGACTCTATTCAACAAATAATAAGAGGTATTGATGGACGAATATATAATGAATTTTCTAGTGCTCAAATTGACATGGAGAAGCTTGATGATCTGTTTATAAATGAACAGAATAAAAATATGAGATTATCTTATAAGACCGATAGATTTTTGAATATCAGAGCTAAAGAACTAGCAATTCTAATTCTTTTAATAGCACTAGTTATGCAGTTTATTTTAATTTTATGGCTTTGGAAAAGGTCGAAGATGTGAGCCTGTACCATGTCTTTATCAACAAAACCTCATAGTTTTCAACAAAACCCTTGATTTTATGGGGAAGTATTTGTTTAAGAAGTCCAATCGGCTATATTTGCTCACGATTTTAATAATAAACTAATAAAAATTGAGTGTTATGAACAAAACAGAATTAATTGATGCAGTAGCAACCTCTTCAGGTTTGACTAAGGCAGATGCTAAAAAAGCGGTTGATGGATTTACAACAGCTGTAGAAGGCGCCCTTAAAGGTGGCGATAGAGTTTCTTTAATCGGTTTCGGATCTTGGTCTGTTTCTAAAAGAGCGGCAAGAATGGGTAGAAACCCTAAAACAGGAAGCGAAATCAAAATTGATGCGAAAAATGTAGTTCGCTTTAAAGCTGGTTCTGAGTTGACTGGCGATATGTAGTCGAATTCAGGAATATTTATTATTTGCAATAACTTAAAAAAAATTAAAGATGAACAAATCAGAACTTATTTCGGCTATGGCAGCCAGCGCAGGATTAACAAATGCTGACGCAAAAAGAGCTTTGGATGGTATCACAGGAGCGGTGTCGTCAACATTGAAAAGCGGTAATAATGTAGCTTTAATCGGCTTTGGAACGTTTTCGGTAAACAGCAAGCCAGCACGCACAGGAAGAAATCCTCAAACAGGAAAAGAAATCAAAATCGCAGCTAAGAAAGTTCCTACTTTTAAAGCAGGTGCAGGATTAAAAGGATCTGTTAATTAATAGAAATCTACAGAATCTACAAAATCGTCTTCCTTGTTGGAGGCGATTTTTTTTTGCTTTATTTTTTTGGACAAGATTTACAAAATTTTCCTTTCTTTTTGTAGCTCTTACAACATTTTTCCTTTTTCGTATCGCAAGTGTTTTGAAACGAACAACAAAAATTTATCGACTCAATATCGAATGTAATTTCTTGGAAATTGAGATTTCGCTTCATTGTTTAGAATAATTCTAAACAAAGGTACATTATTTTAATATTGAATTGTTGCTGGAGGTAAATTTTATTCGCATTAAATCGAAGAGTCGACCGAAATGTACCTCGTGATTCAAATAGTACAATGTGTCGTCTACCAAAGCTTTTAAATTTTCTGGAGACGTATCATCAATATCTGAAGATGCTGTTCTAAGTTCTGGCTGCAATCTTATGTAGTAGAAATCGCGGTCTACTTGGCTAATATTGGTAAGAAACTCATTGGTTTTCCGCACTTCTTCCTCAAACAAGTTACTTCTTTCATTCTTTTTGAATCCTGTCCCCAGAGAAACCATTAAAACAGTTTCATCTGGATAGCGCAATTTGGAATAGTTGTAGGCAAATTGAGAAGGATTTTTGCACGCCAACATGCCATCGGCCAATTCATATTGGCGCATTTTAATTGGTGGGTAATAACCTGGAACAGCCGTGCTCGCTATTAAAGCCTCAGAAACTGTGACTTCACTGATGTCACTTGAATGTTTTGAGAAGATATATGGTTGGTTTTCGATTAAATCAAAACTGAGAAACATAAAGTCGGGGTGTAAATCAGATAGTAAAGTTGTTCCGAAGTTCTTTTGTAAGACAACTTTTAAAGGATTATTGGCTCTGTTGTATGATTCGGAAAATTCTTTTCGGAAAATCTGTTTACCTTTATTTAGATACAAGTTCAGTACATCTCGCACTTGAAATTGTTGTCGACCATTTCGTGTTTTGAGCATTAGTGCGGCACAAATAATACTCCCAGTTGATGAACCAGCAAACATATCCACTAAATCTGGAATAACGACACGCTGCCCCAATGACTTAAAGTTAGCAACAATGTGATCCAATATCAATAGTGGCACAATACCTTTGATTCCACCACCGTCTATAGACAAAACAACTTTATATTTTTTCGTTCCCATTCTGCAAGTTAACTATTTATTATCACTTTTACAAATATTCTTTAAAACGTAAGCATATTCTAAGGTAATTCGTTTTTGTCGCTGTCTATTCTTTTCTTTTTGTGTTTAACCGAGTTTTGTGCATTAGAATAGCTTGCCATTGACAATTTTTTTTCAGTTCTTTGCACCTCAAAATTTTACTATGTTACAACGTGTTCAAACGATTTATTTGCTTCTATTTATTGGTATTTCAGCAGCGTTACTTTCTGGCATTGCAATTATTGGTTTTAATGCATCAGGTGAGTATATCAATGATGATTTTTCTTTAGAATTAAACACATTGAAAATCGAAGCTTTAGGTCAACTGAAAGTCCCACAAGAAGCTATTGACGAATTTGAAAAGAATATTAAAAAGACGCCTTTTTCATTCAATCGAACTAATCAAATGCTTAGTTTGAGTCTTTTCTCACCTCTGCTAATCGTGCAAATAATTTTATTGGCTTTGTCTGTGTTCACCTTGATTGGCTATAAAAACATCAAACGTCAATTGCGATTGGCAAGATTGACATTCCTTCTCACTTTAATTTACGTTGTTTTTATCATGTTGTTTGCTTATTTTGGTCTTCAAATTGCTAGACCTTATATAGAAGAATTACCGTTCGACAGCGTGCAAGTTTCGCGACTTACATATTTTGGATTTTATTTGGTTTGTACCCTACTCCCGTTTAGCTATCTTGCCGTTTTAGGAGTTAAACGCGATTATACTTTGGTTCGATCAGTAGAACGTTTACGCTAGATTATCATTATGAATTTATTATCAGTAGAAGAAGCATCCAAAAGTTATGGAGAGCGAAATTTGTTTAATTCACTCACTTTTGGCATTGAACTTGGACAGAAGGCAGCGTTAATTGCCAAAAATGGAACAGGGAAAACTACCCTGATGAATTGCATTATGGGTTTGGATAATCTAGACTCAGGTCGTGTAGTTTGGCGAAAGGACATTCGTATATCATATCTTTCTCAGTTGCTGCCGATGGATGTAAACAAGACCATCATGGAAGTGGTATTGGATCATGAAATGCCAGAAATTGCAGCTGTAAAAAGGCACATCAAGGCCATGAGTTCTGAAAATGACGATGAAATAAACGCTGCAACGCAAGTGATGAATGATCTCAATGCATGGGATATCGAGTATAGAATTCACGAAATTTTAGGTGTTTTAAAATTGGATAATGTTGATTTGCCTATTGGTCAATTATCTGGTGGTCAGAAAAAGCGCATTTCTCTTGCAAAAGTGTTGATTGAAGAACCGGAATTCTTGGTTCTGGATGAGCCAACCAATCACTTGGATTTAGACATGATTGAATGGTTAGAAAATTATCTTTCCAAGTCTAATTCAACAATATTTATGGTCACGCATGACCGTTATTTCCTTGAGAATGTTTGTGATACTATTTATGAGTTGGCCGACAATACACTTTACAAATACAAAGGAAGTTTCTCTTATTTTTTAGAAAAAAAGGCTGAGCGTCAGGAGCAACTGGAATCTACAGTAGACAAAGCTAAAAACTTACTGCGCAAGGAATTAGACTGGGTTCGCAGACAGCCTAAAGCACGTGGCACCAAACAAAAGGCACGATTAGACGCATTTCAGGTGACAAAAGCTGTAGCAACTCAACGCACGGGTTCAGATGAGATGGAAATCCAAATAAAGACGGAGCGCATGGGTTCCAAAATACTGGAATTCCATAAGGTGAGTAAATCCTATCCAGGAAAAGTCATCATTGAAGATTTTTCTTATGTGTTTAAGAACCAAGAGCGCGTTGGAATTATTGGCAACAATGGTGTTGGAAAAAGTACTTTTCTCAATATGATAAGTCAGGAAATTGAGCCCGATAAAGGAAAAATCGTGATTGGAGAAACGGTTGTTTTTGGATATTACAAACAGGAAAACATTGAATTGCCAAACGACAAACGTGTGATTGAAGTAATTACCGATATTGCAGAATACATTCCACTTGAAAAGGGCAAACAGATGAGTGCAGCGCAGTTTCTTGAACGCTTTTTGTTCCCACGTTCAATGCATTGGAATTATGTAGATAAGCTGAGCGGTGGAGAAAAAAATCGTTTGAAGTTGATGACTGTTCTGATGAAAAACCCGAATTTCTTGATTCTTGATGAGCCAACCAATGATTTCGATATCTATACTATGTCAGTTCTAGAGGATTATCTTTTAAACTATCCGGGCTGTTTATTGATTGTTTCTCACGACCGTTATTTCATGGATAAACTGGTTGACCATGTTTTCTACTTTTCAGGTGATGGTAAAATAAAAGACATTTTCGGGAATTATACTGCATTCCATTTGGAGCGCATACGTCAACAAAATGAAGCGAGAGAAGCAAAAAACAAACCACATGTAAAATTGGAGGTAATTCAAGGAAAAACAGCTGCCAAAGAACGAAAACTCAGCTACAAAGAGAATCTGGAGTTTTGTGATTTGGAAAAAGAAATAGCCGAGCTAGAAGCGAAACGGGAGAAATTAACTGCCCTACTTTCTGATTCTAACCTCGATGGCGATCAACTTAACAACACGTCAATCGAGCTAACCAAAATTTCTCAACTCATTGATTCAAAAACAGATAGATGGCTTGAGCTGTCAGATGTTTAGCTGGTAGAGCCTTTAAAATGCAGATTTTAAATTTTGTCGATAAGTCCAGGCAATCAATGGAGTCATCTGACTACTCTTGTTCGTGGTAATCTCCCATTTCTGGAATGTCATTCGTGCTTTCGTTCAATTCTTGAGCGCGCACTTGTTGTTCTGCCAATGTCCATGAATCTGTTGCAGAAGTTTGGAGCCAAGTACCTTTTGAATTTCTTAAAACCTGAACACCTATAGCCAAATCGTTAAAATAGGCTTCAAACTCAGAAACCTTCGTTTCTTTTGAGAATTCTATTTTCATTTCTATTTTTAGATTCAACTCAGACCAAAGAGTGTCTGTTGGAATTAAACTGCCATCACTTGAGCCTTGACCAGCAATGTGTTGATTCATGAAAAAGTTCAATTTGAGTAGTCCAAAAAGGTTTTGAAACTTTGCATTGGTATCGGCAAGCGACTGATTTGGTGAGAGAGTGATGTACATAAATATAATTTTACACAAAACTACAAAGTATGTATCTATCAAATTATGAGAAAAATCAGGAAACGAAGAAAATTTCAATTAAAACTCAATTGTCGACCGGACCATCTGGCACTGGTATGCCCTTACTTTGAATCAAAGGAAAGAAATATTTAAGGTCGAGACTAAAATAAGTTCCTGTTAGTCTTCCAATTCCAGCTTTTGGGTCATTGATGTATTTGTAAGTAGTGCGAACATTATAGATGGGCGTAAATGGGCGATGAAATGACGCGCCCAAATAAAAGATGCCATTTTGCTCTGTTCGATATTCCGCTCCTGCATTGGCATTGAGCGCAAATTGAAGCCATCGATTCACTTGAGTTTCTGTGATGAAATTGTGTGGCAATGTGTTTGTTTGCGTTGCCGTATTAGAAGGATAAAATAAAAATGATAAACCAAATGATGTATTGATATACAATGAGTTATTTACTTTAACATAAATCAAAAGATTAGCTGGAATATCGTAGCTGACATTTCGAATTGTTGTTTGCGCAACAAGATTAGAGTCGGGAACAAAATAATCTGTCGTATAATTTCTTCTTGTAAAATTAATGCCTGTTTCAATGGCTAATCTAGGGGTGAAACCAATACGCATCACTCCGCCAGCAGAAAAGCTAAACTTTTGTGTAACCACAGAATTGTGCAAATCATCGCTATCACTAATACTTTGAGGTCCTGCTCCAAAAACATTGATGGGAATTATGGGTTTGTATTGAAATCCGAAAAAATCAGGATAAGCCTTTTTTAGTTTATCTTTTTTACGAATGTCTCTTTGCACAGACCCAATAGTTTGAGCAATAGCCTGATATGCTGTTGCAAAACACATCACCACGAATAAAAGAATCAAAGAAGTCAGTCGTGGATTAAGTTTCATTGCTTTTCCATTTGTTTAAAAGACGTGTTGGTTACTCTCAAGGTTAGTGTTTTTGTTACATTTTTATTGCTAGCATTAATATTTTTTGTTGCATCTTCCAACACTTTTCTGCTTTTACAATAACCTATTGAAGCCAGAACAATCAGCGACAACATGAACAGAACGAAAAAAGTACGCCAAAAATTATGCGGAATGAGATGTTTTTTGTGCTTGGCCTCTGTTTCAAAGTTAATGCGCTGAGATTTGTTGTAATGTTTTTTCTCTACGGCAAATATATAATACTGTTTTTCGTCGGCATCAGGATTCGAACGCTCGAACCAAATTTTAGCAGCTGCTAATTTTTCTTCAAAAGTATTGGCTCGTTCCAAATCTTTGAATCGATAAACAATATAATTGACGTTTGAAGGATGTTGGCGATAATTCACCAAGCCCATATCAAAATGCTCTAATCCTGCCTCCATTGTGTAACGTATTCTATGGGTTTGCGGTGTGCCTTAGGCCATTCTATTGAGGGGTAGCCGATATAAAATAGGCCCAGACATCTGTCGATTTCTCCAATTCCCAAAAATTGATTCATCTCTTTTGTATATACTACTTTTGGGGTTGACCAAAATCCTCCCAATCCGTAAGCCGTGCAAGTCAAATGCATGTTTTGTACGGCACAAGCCACTGCTTCAATCTCTTCTAGTTCAATAATTGATGATTCAGGGTCTTTGTGCATCACAATGGCAATCACAACAGTAGAAAGTAGAGGTCGTGTTTGCAGTTTTTGGAATTTTTTTGGATTAAACTTATCCTCAGGTGTGTTGTTAACATACCAAGCCGACAAGAAATCAGATAAGCGTTCTCTGCTTTTATCTGTAAACACCTGAAAACGCCAAGGTTGCGTGTTGCCATGCGTTGGCGCCCAAATGGCGTTGTTCAAAATGCGTTCAATTTGATCGCGTTGTACTTTTCTGTCGCTAAATTGTTCCGGATAAATTGTACGCCTATCTTTTATTAAGTCTGAGATTTCACTGAGATTATACTTCATTGTTGGCTGGTAAATTTGAAAATAATGGATATCAAATGTGGCGCAAATTTACGAATAATTAATACTTCTTAACCTTTTGGTTAACAAGCGGCATCAATTATAAAATACATGGGCAGCATCCTATTATTTACACTTAATGAAAAAGTTTTTATTCTGTTTTGTTTTTTACTTCATTTTATGAATTTAAGGCTAAAACCAATTTTCTTGGCTCATTGAACATAATTCACCTCGATGCTATTGTAAACTCTAAAAGGAATTTCTTTGAAAAAGCCCAACTACGTTCTTTGAAATTTTATCGGTATTATCCTTATTTCGAATTCAAATCGTCTTTGTCGTTTAACATCAACAAACAAATCTAACAAGGTATTTGCCATTAGCAGACGTAAAGTGAATTCGCAAATTTTCAAGAGTCCATAAATAGAGGAGAACTTAGAATTTGGTCTCAATTTATGTTGGAAAACCCGTTCAGAAAAGTGAATTTCGAGCACTGCTTTTGCCAAGTTACGCGATTTGTGCGTTCGGCTGTCTTTTTAATCGCTTAGTTTTTTAAGCACAATTCGCTGAGATCATTGGCAAAAACTTTATGTCTGTATCAATTGTAATCGAAACTTTCTTAGTACTCGACTCTGCGTTTCTTTGTGCTTTGCGTTCTCTGCGTGAAAACGAGCGCAACTTTATTGTCTTGATAAATTGTTAAAATCGAATTTTACATATTCCTCCTATACTTCCCTCCTACTTCAAAAAGTGAATCTGTAATTTGTCCCAAAGAACAAACTTTCGTAGCTTCCATCAATTCGTTGAACATATTTTTGTTATTGATTGCTACATCTTGGAGTTTTTGCAGTTCTGCTTCAATCAGATGCTCGTTTTTGAGGTGTAATTGAGCCAACATCTGAATTTGGTAAGCTTTTTCCTCTTCTGTGGCTCGAATTACTTCTTTCGGTACAATTGTTGGCGAACCTTTAGAGCTCAAGAAAGTGTTTACACCGATGATTGGAAATTCGCCCGTGTGCTTCAATGTTTCGTAGTACAAAGATTCTTCTTGAATTTTTGAGCGCTGATACATGGTTTCCATTGCGCCCAAAACGCCACCACGTTCAGTGATGCGGTCGAATTCCAACAATACAGCCTCTTCTACCAAGTCTGTCAATTCTTCAATGATGAAGGAGCCTTGCAGTGGATTTTCGTTTTTCGCTAAACCCAACTCGCGATTAATGATCAACTGAATTGCCATGGCACGACGCACAGATTCTTCAGTAGGAGTGGTAATAGCTTCATCATAAGCATTGGTATGCAGCGAGTTACAGTTGTCGTAAATTGCATATAAAGCTTGCAAAGTTGTTCGAATGTCGTTGAAATCTATTTCTTGAGCGTGCAGCGAGCGTCCAGAAGTTTGAATGTGGTATTTCAACATTTGGGCTCGTGCATTGGCCCCGTATTTTTTAGCCAAAGCTTTTGCCCAAATTCGTCTTGCAACACGACCAATTACCGCATATTCTGGATCGATACCATTGGAGAAGAAAAAAGATAAATTCGGTCCGAAATCATTGATGTCCAATCCTCTACTCAAGTAGTATTCCACATAAGTAAATCCATTAGAAAGTGTTAAAGCTAACTGCGTAATCGGGTTCGCTCCAGCTTCAGAGATATGGTAACCTGATATGGAAACCGAATAGAAATTCCGAATACTGTTATTGATGAAATATTCCTGAACATCACCCATTAAGCGCAAGGCAAATTCTGTTGAGAAAATACAAGTGTTTTGTGCTTGATCTTCTTTCAAAATGTCGGCTTGAACGGTTCCACGAACTTGTTTCAGCGCATGAACTTTGATTTCTTCGTAAATCTTTTTCGAAAGCACTTGATCACCTGTAACCCCTAAAAGGAGCAAGCCCAACCCATCGTTTCCTTCAGGTAAAGCACCTTGATATTTTGGCCGTTCAACACCTTTTTCTTTGTATATAGCTTCAATCTTTTGTTTAACTTCTGGCTCTAAACCATTGGTTTTTATGTATATTTCGCATTCTTGATCGATAGCTGCATTCATGAAATAACCGAGCAACATAGGCGCAGGACCGTTGATGGTCATGCTCACTGAAGTTTTCGGATCACACAAATGGAAACCGGAATACAATTTTTTAGCATCATCTAAACAGCAAATGGACACCCCAGAATTTCCAATTTTCCCATAAATGTCAGGACGTATAGCCGGGTCGTTTCCATACAAAGTAACGGAGTCGAAAGCTGTAGAAAGTCGCTTAGCAGGCATACCTAAACTCACGTAATGGAATCTACGGTTGGTTCGCTCTGGTCCGCCCTCGCCAGCAAACATGCGCGTTGGGTCTTCGCCTTCTCGTTTGAACGGAAACAAGCCCGATGTATATGGAAACTCTCCAGGCACATTTTCTTGCAAAATCCAACGGAGAATATCGCCCCAAGCTTCATATTTCGGAAGTGCAATCTTTGGAATTTGCAAATGCGAAAGAGACTCGGTATGCGTTTTGATTTTTAATTCTTTATCGCGCACAATGAATTTGTAAAACTCTCCGCGATACTGCTCTTTCTTGGCTTCCCAATGAAGAATGGCCTCCCAATTGTGTGGATTAAAATCCATTTTTATGCGGTCAAATTCTTTCAATAATAGCTTCACTAATTCCTTGTGGTCATCTGAACTTAATGTTGAATCAACAGTAATTCCAGTTGCGTTTAATTCAGGAACATTGCCCGAAACAGAATGAATCGTTTTGCATATACCGAACAACTTTTGTGCAACTTCTGCCTGACTTTTAGCCCATTGGTCGTAGTTGCGGTTGCTTTCAGATATTTCAGACAAATATCTTACGCGTGCTGGAGGAATTACGAAAATCTTCTCCGACATTTCCCGTGTAATTTCGAAGTTGGATTTGAGTTCTGTTTCGGTCTTTTTGACCAAAACATCCATCACCACTTTATAAAGCTGATTCATGCCTGGGTCATTGAACTGCGAAGCTATTGTTCCATAAACTGGAATTTCTTCATCTTTGGCATCCCACATGTTGTGGTTGCGCACGAATTGCTTTTTCACATCACGCAAGGCATCCAAGGATCCGCGTTTGTCAAATTTATTAATAGCCACAACATCAGCAAAATCAAGCATGTCAATTTTCTCCAATTGCGTGGCAGCGCCAAATTCTGGTGTCATTACGTAAAGTGAAACATCGGAATGGTCCATAATTTCAGTATCCGACTGACCAATACCCGATGTTTCTAAAATAATCAAATCATACTGTGCGGCTTTCAACACATCCACGGCTTCTGCCACGTGTTTCGACAAAGCCAAATTGCTCTGACGTGTTGCCAAGGAACGCATATAAACCCTAGAATTGTTGATTGCATTCATACGAATTCTATCTCCCAAAAGCGCTCCACCATGTTTGCGTTTGGAAGGGTCAACCGATATAATTGCCAAGGTTTTATCTTTAAAATCAATCAAGAAACGGCGCACCAATTCATCTACCAAAGAGGATTTTCCTGCCCCTCCTGTGCCAGTAATTCCTAAAACAGGTGTCTTCGAATTAGCAGCCAATGCGCGTACTTCACCCAAAATTGCTTCTGATTGCTTCGGGAAATTTTCTGCTGCAGAAATAAATCGAGCAATTGCTGTTACTTGTTTTTGCTCAATATCACTTACTTCGCCGAGCATTTTGTCGCCAACTGGAAAGTCGCATTGCTGAACCAAATCATTGATCATACCTTGTAAACCCATCGCGCGTCCGTCGTCCGGGTGATAGATTCGCGTAATACCGTAACCCTGCAATTCTTTGATTTCATCAGGTAAAATAGTTCCACCGCCACCCGCAAAAATTTTGATATGACCAGCGCCACGTTCCTGTAATAGGTCGAACATATATTTTAAATACTCGGTGTGTCCGCCTTGGTAAGACGTCATAGCAATGGCCTGCACATCTTCTTGAATTGCACAATTCACCACTTCATCAACGCTGCGGTCGTGCCCGAGGTGAATCACTTCGCAACCCGTCGATTGAATGATACGTCGCATGATATTGATGGCTGCATCATGTCCGTCAAACAATGATGCGGCGGTAACAATTCTGATTTTATTTTGTGGAATATACGGCGTTTGGTCTTGCATAAATGTTCTTTTTCTGAGGCCAAATGTAAGAAAATTTCAAGCGTTACAAGTGTGTTGAAACAGCAAATTCTGATAAATGAGATAAAGAATTGAAATATAAAATCTAGAAAATTAAACCGATGACATGATAAAGATAAACCTAGATACACTTTAGATGGGTGGCAGTTTAAAATGTAAGGCATAAGCGTGTGCCTGAGATATATTTCACAACATTCAGCTTGCATCCTTATTAAACCTCTACTTTTGCAAACGCAATTATGGGTTTTTCACGCAATTTCTGGGTTTTAAGTTTAGCTATGTTCTTCTTTATGTTGAGTTTCAATTTGGTGATGCCAGAGTTAAATTCTTTCATAACGGAATTGGGAGGTGCTGATTATAAAGGTTTTATCGTAGCCCTGTTTACTATTGCAGCTGGTATTGCTAGACCTTTTTCAGGGAAACTAGCAGATACCATAGGTCGGAAACGCGTAATGTACGTGGGTCTGGTGGTTTGTATCTTAGCCAGCTTATCTTATTTGTGGGTTTCTGTGGTTTGGGTTTTTCTTTTGCTTCGATTTTTTCATGGATTTTCTACAGGCTTCTTTCCTACTGGCGCTACAGCGATGACCACAGACATCTTACCACCCGAAAGACGAGGCGAAGGCATGGGTATTTTTGGTGCTTTTATGTCGATTGGTTTGGGCTCAGGACAGTTCATTAGTTCACCAATAGTGAATGCTTGGGGGATTGAAGTGATGTTTATCTTATCCTCTTTTTCCGCTATTTTAAGTGGGCTGTTACTGTTATTTGTTCAAGAAACGTTAGGAAGTACTCAGGTTTTTAAAGGTCGGATGTTACTCGTTAAAAGGAATGAAATCTTTGACCCTTTGGTTAAACCTGTTGCAGTTACTATGTTTTTCTCGGCCTATTGTACTGGTGTGATTTTAGTTCTCGTTCCTGATTTGTCTGGGTTTTTGGGAATTCAAAACAAAGGTGTATTCTTCATTTATTATGTGGCGTTCACGATAATTATGCGCTTGGGATTTGGAAAAGTTTCTGACGTTCGCGGGAGAAGAGAGATTCTGCTTATAGCCATGATTATCCTTTTGGGGTCTGTAATCGTGTTGGCACTTGCTGAAAATCACCTCATTTTTGCCATAGCAGCCGTTTTGTTCGGTATCGCTTCTGGACTTTCGAGTCCTTCTCTATTTGCATGGACAGCAGACTTGAGTGATCCAGAAAACAAAGGCCGAGGTGCAGGAACTATGTTCATCGCCCTCGAATTTGGGATTATGTTTGGCTCACTATCCACCTTTGTAATCTATGACAATACCTTGGAGACGCTTCAATACTGCCTGTATATCGCAGCAGTAATGGTTGCTCTGTCCATTGCGTATTTGCAATATTTGAAGGGGAAATATTAGTCTTTTCTAAACGACTTTGCAATTATCATGAAGAAGACCTTCACTTTTTAGCAAGACAAAAAGACTGCTTAATACTGAGGAAATAAAAAAAGCTACGAACGCATAGTGCATTCGTAGCTTTTAAATTATTTAAGATTAACCCTAGTTATTTTCTGGCTTAGCCATCAATACTTTACGAGAAAGTTTCCACTTTTTCGTTTTTGGGTCTTGCCCCATCACCTTAAACTCAAGGATATCACCTTCTTTGGCGAAATCCTCCATCTTTTCGATGCGGTCCCATGAGAACTCAGAAACGTGAATCAAACCATCAGTTCCTGGTAAAACTTCAACGAATACGCCGTACGACTGCACAGACTTCACTTTTCCAGTATAAACTGCTCCATCTTCAACAATTGGTGGGAAAGCAATCAAACGAATTCTGCGAACTGCTTCTTTCATATCGTCTGCATTATTGGACATAATTTGAACGTTTCCTTCGCCAGTTGATAATTCCTCAATGGTAATCACGGTATTTGTTTCTTTTTGAAGCGTTTGTATGATTTTTCCTCCAGGTCCGATAATGGCACCAATCATATCGTTAGGCACTTTAAATGCTTCAATACGTGGTGTTTGCGGTTTCATATCGGCATTCGGCTGAGCCAAACATTCTGTTATTTTATCCAAAATGTGCAATCTTCCCGCTCTCGCTTGATTCAAGGCATTGGTCAATACTTCGTAAGGTAAACCATCTACTTTAATATCCATTTGGCAAGCAGTGATTCCCTTGGCAGTACCTGTAACTTTAAAATCCATGTCGCCTAAGTGATCCTCATCACCCAAGATATCAGAAAGAATGGCAAATTCACCTTCTTCAGCTATCAATCCCATAGCAATACCCGAAACAGGTGCGCTGATTGGAACACCCCCATCCATTAAGGCCAAAGTACCCGCACAAACGGTAGCCATAGAAGAGGAACCATTGGATTCCAAAATATCAGAAACCAAACGAACTGTATAAGGGAAATCAGACGGAATCATGCCTTTCAACGCGCGAAGTGCCAAGTTTCCGTGACCAATCTCACGACGAGAAGTTCCTCTTAAAGGACGGGCCTCACCCGTTGAGAATGGAGGGAAATTGTAGTGCAACATGAATTTGTCGTATCCTTTAAATACAACTCCATCAATCATTTGCTCGTCCATTTTACCGCCCAAAGTCAGAGTTGTTAAAGATTGTGTTTCTCCGCGTGTAAACAAAGCTGAGCCATGTACGATTGGCAAATAATCAACTTCACAGGCAATAGGTCTCACTTCGTCAAACTTACGGCCATCCAAACGGATGCTTTCTTTAGTCATCACTGCGCGAACAGCTTTTTTCTTAGTGTTTGAGAAATAAGTAGAAATCAACCCCCCTTTTTCAGACAATTCTTCTTCTGTAAATTGTGTTTTCAATTCCGTTTTCACAGCGTCAAACAATTCTGCTCTTTTTGCTTTATCCGCCAAACCTTGACGAGCAACATCTTTACATTTGTCTAAAGCAAATGCTGTCACTTTCGCACGCAACTCTTCATCGTGTGTTTCGTGGTTGTATTCACGCTTCGGATTTGCTGTAGTTATTTCAGCAGCCAATTCCAATTGAAATTTACATTGCTCGATAATTGCAGCGTGACCAATTTTAATGGCTTCTACCATTTCCGCTTCAGAAACTTCAGCAAATTGACCTTCAATCATGTTCACGTCTTTCGCAGTACCTGCAATCATCATGTCCATATCAGCTTTTGCAATTTGCTCATTCGTTGGATTCACAATCCATTCGCCTTCTACTCGTGCAACACGCACCTCAGACATTGGTCCATTAAAAGGAATGTCAGAAATTGCAATAGCAGCTGAAGCAGCCAAACCGCACAATGCATCTGGATTGTTGATGCCATCATAAGATAACAATTGAATCATCAATTGAACTTCGGCATGGAAATCATCTGGAAATAAAGGACGTAGTGCTCTATCTACCAAACGCATAATCAATATTTCTGCTTCAGATGGACGCGCTTCTCTGCGAAAGAATCCACCAGGAAAACGACCGGCAGCCGGATATTTTTCACGATAATCTACTGTTAAGGGAAGGAAGTCTACGCCTTCTCTGGCATCTGGTGCCGCAACTACTGTAGCCAAAAGGACTGTGTCGCCCATTCTTACTGTTACTGCGCCATCGGCCAATTTTGCCAATTTACCGGTTTCGATGTGAATCTCCTGCTTCCCAGTAAGGATTGTTTTTTTAATTACTTTATTCATAACTTTTGTTTTTGTGTCTGCCCATCATAACCCTTTGCTACATGGGACTTTTGTTTATTTGTGTTTAATAATTCCAAAATAATTTAAAAAAGAAACAAAAAAGGGACATTCGACTAAGTCGACTGTCCCCTCTTCAATAAATTTTCAGAATACAGATTAACGACGTAATCCTAATTCTTTAACAATATTACGGTATCTTTCAATATCCTTATCTTTCAAATAATCTAATAAACTTCTTCTTTTACCAACCAATAACTGCAAAGAACGTTGTGTTCTATAATCGTGACGGTTTTTCTTCAAGTGCTCAGTTAAATTCTGAATTCTGAATGAAAATAAAGCGATTTGACCTTCTGCTGAACCTGTGTTAACCGCGGTACCAGCATACTTTCCGAAAATTTCTAGTTTCTTTTCTGATGTTAAGTACATGCCAATATTATTTAAATGATTTTTATGTAGTCGACTTTCGACGGCGCAAATTTAGTAAGTTATTTGGATTTACTCATGAAATGGTAAAAAAAAACAGACTGTAGAATACAAAACGTCGATGCGTAAAACCAATTAAAATAATTGTTAAGGCTCACAGCATACATTAAAATCAAGGGCTTATATCAATTAAGAACTGAATGATTTCCCCGTTGCTAGGTAGATTGGCAATAAGATATTCAACGGGTTCAGAATAATCCATTTGCTCAAAAAAGCCGAGTTGTGCTCGAAATTGAGCGTCTATAACAGTAATGGTGCTGTTTGCCGTACCGAAACAACCATTCGTGCTATTTTCAGTAGTTAAATTTATTTCATATACTCCAGGAGTATTATAGTCTATTTATCAAAAAAAAATGAGATTCATCCGGAGAAGAATCCCATTTCTGGAAGTATAAATTGGAAATTGTGCCCTAATTTAATGAAAGCGAAAAAATCATTTCCTCTGAGTTATTATTTTGTTCAAAGACAATAACATCCATCAACTTAGCTGCATCAAAGATTGAAAGTCCTGAGTCCTTCCCCATCGTGCGATGCATTATTAATCTTTTCTTCGCAGTTTCAACTTTGTTTTGCGGCTTGTAATCAAAAAATATCGAGTTGTTCATATCTTTATTATTAACTAGATACGGTCTTATACTCAAGCATTTGTTGATAAGTTTCAAGTTTTTTGTTTTTTTTTGATAAAACCTTGTTTTTTTTTAAGTAGTTACAGTTAAAGTATTGTAAATCAATTTATTAAATAAAAATATAATTTTAAAATAATTCGAGGAATTCAAGCGTTGCGATTAAATAACTACATTTGCGTGCTTCAAAAAAAAGGAAATATGACACAAAAAGAATTAGATTTCAACATCAATGAAGACCACATGAATTTGAAAATTTCGACTTTAAAAAATGAGTTGGAAAAAGTTTCTTTGGGTGGAGGCCAAAAGCGAATTGATAAATTGCATGAAAAAGGTAAATTATCGGCACGCGAGAGAATTGACTTACTTTTAGATGCTGGCACGCCACGTTTTGAACTAGGTGCTTTTGCAGGTTACAATATGTATCAAGAACATGGTGGATGTCCGTCTGGTGGTGTAGTTGTGGAGATTGGATATGTTTCTGGAAGACAGTGTATTGTAGTCGCAAATGATGCTACTGTTAAGGCGGGAGCCTGGTTTCCGATAACAGGAAAAAAGAATTTACGCGCTCAAGAGATTTCCATGGAAAACAACCTGCCGATCATCTATCTGGTTGATTCAGCTGGGGTTTATTTACCTATGCAAGAGGAGATATTCCCAGATAAGGAGCATTTTGGACGTATTTTTAGAAACAATGCCATTATGAGTTCGCGCGGCATCACACAGATAGCCGCTATTATGGGCAGTTGCGTTGCTGGCGGTGCCTATTTGCCAATTATGTCTGACGAAAGTTTGATTGTAGATAAAACAGGTTCTATCTTTTTGGCCGGTTCCTATTTGGTGAAAGCGGCTATAGGAGAGTCCATTGACAATGAAACACTTGGTGGGGCAACTACACAAACTGAAATTTCAGGGATTTGCGATTATAAATGTCTGTCTGACCAAGATTGTCTAGAAAAGATTCGAGACTTAATGAGTCGAATTGGTCATGCTGAAACCGCTGGTTTTGACAGAATAAAAAGTTTAGAACCAAAATTGGATTCGAAGAAAGTGTACGGAATTTTGCCAAAAGACCGATCGAAGCCTTATGAAATGCGAGAAATTCTTAAAACTATTGTTGACGATTCAGAATTGCAAGAATATAAGGAGGAATATGGAAAAACATTAATTTGCAGCTATGCGCGCATCGATGGTTGGAGCGTTGGAATCATTGCCAACAATCGCGAATTGACGAAAAATGCCAAAGGCGAAATGCAATTTGGTGGAGTGATTTATTCTGATTCTGCTGATAAGGCGGCTCGTTTCATTATGTTGTGTAATCAGAAAAATATTCCTTTGGTCTTCTTTCAAGACGTGAGCGGGTTTATGGTGGGTTCGAAAAGCGAACACAATGGAATCATTAAAGATGGCGCAAAAATGGTGAACGCCATGTCTAATTCTGTTGTACCAAAATTTACAGTAATCGTTGGAAATTCTTATGGCGCAGGCAACTACGCCATGTGCGGAAAAGCTTACGATCCGCGATTGATTGTAGCTTGGCCAACTTCAGAATTGGCCGTGATGTCGGGTGCTTCTGCAGCCAAAACATTATTACAAATTGAAATTTCTACACTTAAAGCACGCGGTGAAGAATTGACTCCAGAACAAGAAAAGGCACTTTACGATAAAATAAAATCGCGATACGACGAACAAATTTCACCCTTTTATGCAGCCGCACGACTATGGACCGATGCGATAATTGACCCCGCCCAAACCCGTTCGATTCTGGCGCAAGGCATTGCTGTTGCCAACCTAAAAAAGAATGAGCAACGTTTTAATGTTGGTGTTCTTCAAACTTGATTTCAAACTTTTTTAGCAGACTAAACACAAAATTCTTATTGTCAAAAGCAAAAACCACTACTTTTGCAACACAAGATGCACACAATAGCTGAAATACCACACCACACTTTTAAAATCACAGTGTTTTCATACAACGCAAAATATATTGTGAAAGTCGAACTAGGTCAGTTTGAACAAGTGTTTAAAATCAGTGAGATGGATGTTATGGGATTGGAGGAAATCAAAAACATGTTATCACCAGCATTTTTGGAAAATTGCATGGACCGTTTTTTGAGCATGCGTGTGGACTGGCAAAGCGCTTTCAGTAAAAAATAAATTTGAATTTGAAAAATATGAAAAATAGTCTAACATTTGGCTTTAGTGTATTGGCATTATCAACAGCACTTTTATCTGTTTCTTGTACTGGGAAGAAAAAGCAGAATAATTCTGACAAGGATGTTGAAAATGTAGTGGTTGACAGCAAAGAAAACACCATGAAAATTGGTTATTATCATGTCGATTCGCTAAATGAGCAATACAAATTGGTGAAAGACGTATCTACGGAAATTGAAGGGAAAATCAATAAAATGAGTGTGAGTTTTGAAGCTGAAGTGAAAAAATTTGAGGCGTGGGCAAAAGATATGTCAGATAAAATGGATAAAGGTCTATTGCTTTCGAAAGAGGAAAAAGATTTCATGGAAAAGTACCAAAGGCGTCAAATGGAATTGGCCAAAAAAGAGCAAGATTTGTCAACAGAAATTCAAAAACTGCAGGAAGATCAATTTTTAAAAGCTACCAATCGAGTGAATGATTACGTATCTAGATACGCCAAAGAAAATGGTTTTGATATGATTTTCCAGTATCAACTTGGTGGTCAAATAGTTTATATCAATGAATCATTTGACGTTACAACCTCAATTATTTCTGGCTTGAACGCAGAGTACGAACAACTTCAAAAAGACTTGAAATAATTCATGCGACTGGCTGAAGAAAAGAAAAAGAACAATATTATTGAATATATTCTTTTTATGTATCAAATGGAAGACTTAGTACGCTCCTGTAACTTGGACATCAACACACTGGTATCTAAGTACATTAAGCCTCACGTTGAGGATGAAAAGCTGGTTGAAGACTACACGCGTTGGTATAATATAATCATTAACGATTTAAAAACTTACAAACGCGAAAAGTCCGGACACACCACAGATGTATATGAAATTCAGATGGAACTGTTTTATCTACACAACTCACTAATTACTGTTACGCCAAATGAGAAGTACATTGCAATTTACGCTGTTTCTCAGCCATTTATAAATGAATTTCGCGATAAAACTCCTTTGCAATTGAACGACATCGATATGTGTATTTATGGCTTGTATATGAAATTGTTGTTGAAAATGAAGGGCAAAGAAATTTCAGAGGCTACGGAAGTAGCATTTGAAAACATGAGAGCCTTACTCATTCAACTAGCCAAATCCTATCACAGAATGAAATCTGGAGAGGTAGCCTTTCACTTAAATTGATTCGCGAAGCTCGCTATTTCAATGATATTTTGATTGTTCATGCATTTAAAATGTTCTTTCGGGCATTCCTGAAAACCAATTTTACTGCACGGACGGCAAGATAAATTTTGGACCTCAAAATTTTGTGTCTGAGCATCAGATTGATATGCGTACATACCAAATTTCGGTGTGGTATTTCCCCAAATCACACCAATTGGTTTTTTAAATGCTGCTGCAATGTGCATTAAACCCGTGTCATGTGCTAGAACAACACTGCTCTGCTCTATAAGTGACGCACTCTGCCCTAAACTCAATTTTCCAGCCAAATTCAGAACACGCGAACCAAGCAATGCTTGCAATAGATTGCCCAATTCTTGATCTTCTTCCCCACCCAACAAAACAACAGGTATTTCGAGCGATTGAATTAAAAGAGTCATTTGTGGCAAAGGCAAACATTTGGTTTTGAATTGAGCTCCAAGAGTGAAAACTGCATAATTTAAGCCAAACCATTTGCCTAAACTTGTTACATCTATTTTATCTTCATTGCTATAGAAAAAATCTAAACCCTTATTATCATTGATTACGTTTTGTGATTTCACCGCTTTAAAATATCGATCTACAATATGAATATCAGGCAACACATTCATACCAAATCGAACATAAAACCATTTGCGAATATTCAATTTCGGGAAAGAAAAGTGTTTCAGTCCACGGTGATTTAACTTCGATAATAGTTGTCTTGAGCGGATGTTTTTGTGTAAATCTATAATAACATCATATTTTTCGGAATTCATTTGCTCGCTGATTTCCATAATAGATTTATCGAAAGAATATATTTTGTCAATGTACGGATTGTGAGAAACAATAGTGCTGTACTGATTTTTCACGACAAAATGAATTTCAGCATCAGTTTGCTTCTTCAAGCATCTAACAATCGGAGAAGTGAGGACAATATCTCCAATCGAGCTGAATCGTATGACCAGAATTTTTTGTTTCATTTTTTTCTCAAACGCTTATACCACTGTATGGCAATCATCAATCCAATGGCAACAGAAAAGAATCCCAATGTTGCATAAAGCCAATTCAGCGTAGATTTGAAAACAACTATAAAAACAACTGCAACAAGAATTAAAGTAGCGACTTCATTAAAAACACGCAACTGGGTAGATGAGAGTTTTATTTTATCGTTTTGAAGTTGCACAAACAATTTATGACAATACAGATGATATAAGATCAATCCGAAAACAAAAGTAAGTTTGATGTGCATCCAAGGCATTTTTAGAAACGCTGAATTTTCTATCAACATCAAAACCCCAAACAAAACTGTTAAAATCATAGCTGGCCAACTGATGATATACCAAAGTTTTTTCTCCATAATTTTGAACTGACGGCGCAAGATTTCTCCTTCAACCTGCTCTTTATGAAAGCTCTCTTTGTGATAAATAAAAAGTCGAACGATGTAGAATAGTCCAGCGAACCAGCTGACCATAAAGATTAAATGAAGCGCTTTATATGTTTCGAAACTCATGTTGAACTTAATTCGAAGAATTTAGCTTGATGCGTTCCTCCATACTCAACGGGACTAAAATGATTAATTCTTCGACTTCCGCGCGCTCCTCTTTTGAGAGTTTTGGAAATTCTTTCAAATAATCTTCATATGCCATGCGCGCTTCAGTGGTGTCACGCAAAAAATCATGGTGCGTTGCTTTGATATACATCAGCATCTGTTTGCCTTTAAAGTCTGGATATTCCTTTAAAATACGATTGATGATACTAATCGAAGAACGCAAATCTTGAATCTGCTCAGAAAAACCTTGAGCATAATCCAATGCTACAGGGGCAAAATCGTCTTCCGGATTGTACTCAACAAATTGCAAATGCATAGCTATCGCCTTTTTATATAAATCAATTGGCACATTGGGCATGGCTTTTTGCAATTCGGCACGAATGGAATCCAGTTGACCGAGTTCCACCCGTTCATCAAATGATTCTTCGAGAGTTTCTGCGTTGTTTACTTCTGATTTGCAAGCTGTTGCCATCAAAATGACGCCCATGAATAAATAAATAATTTTTTTCATTACTGTAATTTTATCTTCCTTTTTTATTTGTAAATTTCATCCGGTAATCCACCTCAACAAGACCCTTGGTGATGTTCATAAGTCGCTTGGCAAGTAATTTTCTCTTTAGAGGTGAGATGTGGTCTGTAAATAAGATTCCTTCAATATGGTCGTACTCATGCTGAATAATGCGAGCGGCATAACCATCATAGGTCTCATCGTGAAAATTCCAATCCTTGTCGTAATAAGTTATGCGAACTTTAGATTTTCGCTGCACTTCTTCACGAATTTTTGGAATACTCAAACAGCCCTCATTAAATCCCCAGCTCTCTCCTTCCTCTTCCTCAATTATCGGATTAATAAATACTTTCACGAAATCTTCCATACCTGCTGCCATAGGATCAGCTTCTTCTCCCTCTTCTGACTCGGAAAATGGAGTGCCGTCAACAATAAATAAACGTATCGATTTGCCAATTTGAGGAGCAGCAAGTCCAACACCCTGAGCATTATACATCGTCTCAAACATATTGTCAATCAAGTCATTGAGCCCTTCTTGAGCTTCTTCTATTTCGACACCTACACGTTTTAAAATTGGATCACCGTATGCTATTATTGGTAGAATCATAAACTTCTTTTGATTTGCAAATTTAAGGATTTTGAGTAAATGCAGACAAATAAAATGAGCCCTAAATTATAACGAATAAAATGGCGATACTCTGTAAATTTCAATATTTGGTTTCAATTTATTGATTTAAGTCGATGAATATGCCAATTATGCGTGCGTTGCTGAATTCTGTATGTCAGGAGCTATACTTTTTTATTTATTTTTGACCTCCACGAAAACCTAGTAATTATGAATAAAATCGCCGTTTTTATATTTGTTAGCGCTTGCCTTATGACACAACCATTTCACGCTCAAAAGCTTAACTACCCAAATTCTCAAAAGGGTTCTGTTGTTGATCAATATTTTGGGATAGACATTGCAGACCCCTTCCGCTGGCTAGAGGATGACTTATCCGAAGAAACTAAAGCTTGGGTGATTGCACAAAACAAAGTATCATTTTCTCATTTAGAAAAAATACCTTTTCGACAGTTGATTGTTGACAGACTCACCGCCATGTGGAACTTCGAGAGAATTTCTGCTCCGTTCAAAAAAGGCAAACACACCTATTTCTACAAAAATAACGGATTGCAAAATCAATCTGTTTTGTATAGAAAAACGAAAAAAGGTGAGGAAGTTTTTTTGGACCCAAATAGCTTTTCAAAAGATGGTACGACATCACTTGCGGGATTGAATTTCTCAAAAAGCGGTAAATACTGCGCATATCAAATATCTGTTGCAGGAAGTGATTGGCGCAAGGTAATTCTCATCGACACAAAAACCAAAACCATTCTTGAAGATACGCTTATTGATGTTAAATTTAGCGGAATATCTTGGTTTAAGGATGAAGGCTTTTATTACTCAAGCTACGACAGACCAAAAGGCAGTGAATTATCTGAAAAAACAGATCAGCACAAACTTTATTATCACAAGATTGGCACAAAGCAAAAAAATGACATTGTGATTTTTGGAGAAAAAGATGACCAAAAGCGTCGATACATTTCAGGATCAGTAAGCAAAGACATGAAATACCTGATTATTAGTGCGGCGAACTCAACATCGGGTAATGAATTGTATTACATGGATCTAAGTAACAGTGGTAGCCCAATCGTTGCCATAGTTGATAATTTTGAAAACGATCATTACATCCTTGATACGCGTAAAAGCAAATTTTACATTGTGACAAACAAAGATGCTTCAAATAAAAAAATAATTGTAACTGATGCTAAAAACCCGAAACCTGATAACTGGATAGACTTTATAGCTGAAACAAAGCAAGTACTTTCGCCATCAACAGGCGGCGGATATATTTTTACGAACTATATGATTGATGCTGTTTCTGCTGTTAAACAATATGATTATTCAGGAAAAATGATTCGAGAAATCAAATTGCCTGGAATTGGAACAGCTTCTGGATTTGGTGGAGAAGACAAAGATAAAGAGCTATACTTTTCCTTTACCAATTATGTAACCCCAGGCACTATTTATAGTTTTAATCCAAAAAACGGTGAAAACATCGTTTACCAGCGACCAAATGTAAAATTTGATTCTGAAAAATATCAATCGAAGCAAGTGTTTTACACTTCAAAAGACGGCGCCAAAGTTCCAATGATTATAACACACAAAAAAGGCTTGATTTTAGATGGAAGCAACCCAACAATGCTTTATGGCTATGGCGGATTCAACATCAGTTTGACTCCTTCATTCAGCGTGGCCAATGCGCTTTGGATTGAAATGGGGGGTGTTTATGCTGTTCCAAACCTACGTGGCGGAGGTGAATATGGCAAAGCATGGCACAAAGCGGGGATACAATTACAAAAGCAAAATGTATTCGATGATTTCATTGCAGCGGCAGAATATTTGATTGCAAACAAGTACACAAAACCAAAAAAACTTGCGATTTCTGGTCGCTCAAATGGCGGTTTGCTAGTAGGTGCTACTATGCTTCAAAGACCAGATTTGTTTGCTGTGGCGCTTCCAGGAGTTGGCGTTTTAGATATGCTTCGTTACCACACTTTTACAGCAGGAGCGGGCTGGGGTTATGATTATGGTACTGCAGAGGACAATGTTGAAATGTTCAATTATTTATTCGGCTACTCCCCTGTTCACAATGTGCGTTCAGGCGTTAATTATCCAGCTACCATGATTACTACGGCTGATCATGACGATCGCGTTGTACCTGCGCATTCATTTAAATTTGCTGCGGAACTTCAGGAAAAAAATCCAAATGGACTGCCGATGCTTATTCGCATTGATGTAAATGCCGGACATGGGGCAGGAAAACCTGTTGCTATGACCATACAAGAATATGCTGATATGATGGCTTTTGCTTTGTATCACACCAATTCAACACCTCAATAGAATGAAAATACACGCACTCAATACAGGTATGTTTAAATTAGATGGTGGCGCCATGTTTGGTGTAGTACCAAAAATGTTGTGGAGCAAAACCAACCCAGCAGATGAATACAATATGTGCACATGGGCCATGCGCTCGATGCTTATAGAAGATGGCAACCGATTGATTTTGATTGATACTGGTATTGGTGACAAACAAAGTGAAAAGTTTTTTTCACATTATTACTTGCATGGTAATGATTCACTGCATGGCAATCTAAAAAAACTAGGATTTCACGCTAACGACGTCACAGATGTCTTCCTCACTCATTTACATTTTGATCATTGTGGTGGAGCCATTCAACGCACTGGTGAGGAACAGTTTTCTCCAATATTCAAAAATGCAACCTATTGGAGTAATGAAAAACATTGGAATTGGGCCACAAACCCGAATCAACGCGAAAAAGCATCGTTTCTACTAGAAAACATCTTGCCAATTCAGGAAAGTGGACAATTGAAATTTGTTGAACGCAAAGGAAGTTTTTCTGAAAATATTTTTAAAAATTTTAACGTTCTATTTGTAGATGGTCACACCGAAAGTCAAATGATTCCGCACATCAACTACAAGGGTCGAACGATAGTTTTTATGGCTGACTTACTGCCCAGTGTTGGACATATACCACTGCCCTACGTAATGGGCTATGATACACGTCCGTTAATCACATTGGATGAAAAAGATCAATTTTTAAAGAAAGCTGCTCATGAAAATTTTGTATTATTTTTGGAGCACGATGGCGTTAATCAATGTTGTACTTTACAGCAAACAGAAAATGGCGTAAGACTAAACAATACTTTTAATCTCTCTGAATTATAGCACTATGAATAAATACGTTATAGAATTTATAAACTTAACAGGTCGAGTGATTATCCCTGATTTTGGATGCCTCTCTATTTCTGATGAAGGTAAGGTTGTGTTCAACACATTTATTAATTTTGATGACGGAAAGCTCTCCGCTTATATTTGTGAACAATCAGGAGCAGAGCCTCAAGATGTAATCAATAAAATTTCTGCTTGGGCAAGAGAAATTCAAGCAAAAGTGAATAAAGGTGAGGATTTTGAATTGGTTGGACTTGGTAAATTTTATAAAACTGGTCCGGATGAAATGGACTTTAAAGCTGTCAATGCAAACGGTTCAGAAAATATCGAAGAAAACATTCCAGAAATTATTGTAGAACAAGACATAGTTGACGAGCAAACTATAGTTTCAATATCCGAAGAAGTACCTGAAATTATTGAAGAAAGTGTTGCCCCACAATCCAGTGTAGAATCTGTCGATGAAGTTATTGATCTTGAAGAAAAATCAGAATCGAAGCACGCCAAAAACATTTACATTCCGCCAATTCTTACTGATAACAAAGATATTTTAAGCGAGAAATCAGCCTCATTAGATGATGTCTTAAAACCGTTAAATCAAGGCGAGCAAAGCGCAGAAAAGCAGGAATCGAATGAGGAGGTTTTGCCTGTTAAAGTTAGTGATTTGCAGTCAGCAAACAACAGTGAAATAGAAAATTCGCCAAAAAAATCACAGGATTTTGCCACATCGAGCAAAGAGGAAGCACAACAAGAGGTCAAAGAGGTTACCGTGAAACGTAAAAAAAGCATCTTCTTCTACATTAATGTTTTACTCCTTCTGTTGATAATTGCCATTTCCATTTTCGCTTTTATTTATACCGATGAACTAAGCAAATGGTTAGGCATCACCACAGAAAATGTAATTTCCGAAAAAGAGAATAAGGTACAGGGAAATGACGCTGCTGAGCTAAATGAAAACGATACTTTAGCAAATTTGAATGAGGTGGATTCCACATCAAGCCAAAATATAGAAAGCACAGAACTAGTTGAAACGCCAATTGAACAAACAGAACCCGAAAACATTCCAGCCATTGCTGCAACTGGAAATTTCCACATTATCGTTGGCACCTTTTCGCTTAAAGAAAATGCAGATCGTTTGGTTAAAAAAATTCGTGATGCAGGCTATGATGGAAAAATTTTGAAATCTAGTGCTTCAGGTTTTACGGTTTCTTTTCACGCGTTTAACAGTTTTGAAGAAGCTGGAAATAACATTAGCAAAGCAAAAGAAATTACGGGAACTTCTGCATACGTTTTGAAACAATAACACTTCAAAAAAACGTATTGTGCTTGAAATTAAGGATATATCAAAACGATTTGGCGATCATTTGGCCCTATCTAACATCTCTGTAGTTTTTGAACCCAGAAAAATTCATGCCTTGCTTGGACCAAACGGTGCGGGAAAGACAACTTTGATTCGTTTGATAAACCAAATTCTAGAGCCCGATAGCGGATCCATCTACTTCAATGGTAGATTTCTCGACAGAAAAATGCTCTCCAACATTGGTTATCTGCCAGAAGAACGAGGCATGTATACCAATATGCGGGTAGAAGACTTCCTTTTTTTTCTTGCAGAGTTGCGCGGTTTAGAGAAAAAAACTGCGCGTCAACAGATTGATTATTGGCTCAATAAATTTGATATTCAATCTTGGCGAACCAAGCGAATCGAAGAGCTTTCAAAAGGTATGGCTCAAAAAATTCAATTTATCGCCACTGTTTTTCACGACCCAGAATTGCTCATTCTCGATGAACCTTTCAGCGGTTTTGACCCTACCAACGTGCAGTTGATGCGTGGTGTGTTGCGTGAGTTGAAAGAGTCAGGTAAAACTATTATTTTGTCGACACACAACATGAACAACGCAGAGACCATCAGTGACCACATTACCCTAATTCATCAAGGTAACATTGTATTGGATAGCGATTACGCTAGTTTAAAGAAACGTTTCAGTCAAGACGTATATACCGTTCAATTTCAAGGAAATATGATGGGATTTGCCAACGCTTTATGGGTAAATTACGACTTGTTAGAATCCAAACAGATTGGCGAAAATCAATTCATCGCAAAAGTAAAATTATTGAATGACAGCAGTATAAATCAGTTAATCACTGAGCTGATGGAACAAGTGCAATTTGAAGGCGTTTGGCCAGATTCACCGAGTATGGAGGATATATTTATTCAACTTACACAAACCGTAACAGCATGAAAACTTGGACAATAGCCAAACGGGAGTTTAAAGACAGATTGAAAAGTAGATTTTTCATCAGTATGGCATTTATCGGTCCTGCAATGATTATTCTTGGCCTCTATACCCTATTTTCCTTATCAGGCAGCGACAAACAGCAATTGAACATTTTGGTTTCAGACCCTGCCAACATCATGAATAAATTAATGTTAGGTAAACAAGGCCAAATCAAATATACCTTTATCGAGCGTTATGTTGAACGCGATGAATTTGCCTATGGGTCTGATTTTCAAAAGTATGACGCACTTTTAGAAATAAACGAAAAAATCATTTCGAATCATTTTGCGTTTCTTTTTCAGCGCGAAATCATCAATCCTAGCTTGGTCACACGTATTCACCGAGATACAGAGAAACGGCTAGAAATGTTGAAAGCAGGTGAATTTACGCAATTGAACCTAGAGACATTTAGGCGCGTGATGCATCCTATAAAGCTAGACGTTCGGGATGCATACCGGCCTGAAACGAAAAACAATTATTACATGGCTGGATATACTGGTTTTTTCTTTGGCTTGTTAATTCTACTCTTCGTGATTACCTTTGGAATGAGCATTCTGCGCAGTTCGTCTGATGAAAAGAGCAACCGTGTAGCAGAAGTAATGCTTTCAATCGTTCAGCCCCGGGATTTACTTTTGGGTAAAATTATTGGAATTGGACTTTCTGCAATACTTCAAACGACTTTGTGGACGCTCGTTGTTGCATTCGGATTGTTTGTGCTGCGTTCAACCGTCTTCCCAGATATGTTCAGCGCCAATAATTTGGTGGAAACCGACGGATTAATACTCAACAACAGCTGGGTCAACTTGATTTACAGTCAAATCAATTTTGGTGTTATGCTTCCATGGTTTCTACTTATTTTCGTGCTTTCTTACCTATTTTACGGAAGTATTTTCGCTGCATTGGGTGCAGCTCAAGGTTCGCAGTCGGATGGGCAAAAATTCTTGATCCCCATCCTTCTAATATTTATAATTGCTTTATTTTCAGGGTATTTTACAATCGAAAACCCCCAAAGCTCAGTGGTTGATGCTCTGCTATTAATTCCTTTCACTGCCCCCATGGTCTTAATGGTGAAAATTGCCATTGGCATTCAAGATGAAGGCGTCTGGACATTTTTCTTATCCTTGCTCATCATGGTACTTTCAGCTCTATTTTTCATGCGTTTTGCTGGTCGCGTGTACAAATCTGCATTGTTAACCAATGGATATCGATTGAATTGGAGGAAATTATTGAGATGGGGAATGCGTGCTAAATAGATTGTTTTAGTGTCTTATTTTATCGAATTTAAAACAACTGTCTAGTAAAAGCTTCTCCATGCGCTTCTATCTATTTCATTATCTTTGTCAAGAAATAAAAACGTAAGCAACTTATGGCAAAAATATTAATCATTGATGACGAACCAAGCATCAGACGAGCATTGAAGGAAATTCTTGAATTTGAACAATTTGAAGTTGCTGAAGCAGAAAACGGAAGAGAGGGATTAAACAAAGCGACAGCCGAGCTATATGATGTGATTTTTTGTGATATCAAAATGCCAGAAATGGATGGTATTGAAGTACTTGAAAACTTGAAAAAACAAGGCGTTGAGTCGCCTGTCGTCATGATTTCAGGTCACGGAAATATTGAAACAGCTGTTGAAACCATAAAAAATGGCGCCTTCGATTTCATAGAAAAACCTTTGGACCTGAATAGGATTTTGGTAACAGTTCGCAATGCATCGGAACGGGGTTCTTTAGTGCAAGAAACTCGTGTACTCAAAACCACAATCAAAAAAGTGAAAGGTTCATCGATAATCGGAGAATCTCCAGAAATCATTCACATCAAAGAAATGATTGAAAAAGTGGCTCCTTCTGAAGCCAGAGTGTTGATTACTGGTAGCAACGGAACTGGAAAGGAATTGGTAGCTCGCCAGATGCACGACAAAAGCAATAGAGAAAAAGGTCCATTTGTTGATGTGAATTGCGCTGCGATACCTTCAGAACTAATTGAAAGCGAACTGTTTGGACACGAGAAAGGAGCTTTTACCTCTGCCATCAAGCAAAAGAAAGGCAAATTTGAATTGGCTGAAAATGGAACTATTTTCTTGGATGAAATTGGAGACATGAGCGCCTCTGCACAAGCCAAAGTTCTGCGCGCCTTACAAGAAAATCGAATCACTCGAGTAGGAGGCGAAAAAGACATCACAATCAATTGCAGGATTGTCGCTGCTACCAACAAGGATTTACGCAAGGAAATCGAAAACGGAAATTTTAGAGAAGATTTATACCACCGACTCAGCGTGATTTTAATGCACGTACCTGATTTAAACGACAGGAGATCGGATATACCAATGCTTTCTGAACATTTTCTCACAATGATTTGTGAAGACCACGGAATTTCTAGAAAATCATTCTCTGATGATGCTTTGGTGGCTTTACAAGAAACTAATTGGTCGGGAAACATACGCGAATTACGCAATATCATTGAGCGTTTGGTGATATTATGCGGCGACGTAATTATTGGTTCAGACGTAAAAATATTTGCAAATCCAAAGGTATAATCATGTTAACATTAAATAAACCACTCGCATTCTTTGATTTAGAAACTACAGGTTTGGATGTCACAAACGACCGAATCATAGAAATTGCTATTCTGAAAATGAATCCTGATGGCACACAAGAAACATTTGCCAAGCGCGTAAATCCAGAAATGCCAATCAGCTCTGAATCATCTGAAATAACAGGCATTAAGGATGCTGATGTGAAGGACTGCCCTACTTTTTCTGATTTAGCTTCAGAAATTGCAACTTTTATTGGTGATGCTGACTTGGCGGGCTACAATTCCAACAAATTTGATATACCAGTGTTGGCTGAAGAATTTCTTCGCGCCGAGAGCGATTTTAATATGTCCTCTCGCAGATTTGTTGATGTGCAAAACATTTTCCACAAGATGGAACAACGCACTTTGGCGGCAGCTTATCAATTTTATTGCAACCAAAATTTGGAGAACGCACATTCTGCTTTAGCGGATATTGAAGCAACAAAAGATGTTTTTTTGGCTCAATTGGAGCGCTACGACACCTTACAAAAAGACGTTGATTTCTTGGCGGACTTTACACGCACGGGAAACAATGAAATCTTAGATTTTGCTGGAAGAATTGCCCGTAATGAGCATGGAGAGGTTATTTATAATTTTGGTAAACACAAAGGTAAAACTGTTGCTCAGGTGAATAGTGATGAACCGGGCTACTACGGCTGGTTACTTAATGCCAATTTTCCATTATACACTAAAAAAGTGCTCAAAGAAGAAATGGAACGTTTGAAATCCAACAAACCTAAAGCTGAGAATTTCGACGACAAATTGAGTGCACTAAAAGGCAAATTCAAATAATGATTGAATTGACAACTTCTTATCCTCTTATGGAGCATTTCTTTACCATTCAAGGCGAAGGAAGTCATAGTGGTCGTGCGGCTTATTTTCTAAGAATTGGCGGTTGCGATGTAGGTTGTGCGTGGTGCGATGTAAAAGAAAGCTGGGATGAAAAGGCTCACCCCAACACAACTATTGCTGCTATGCTTAAATCCATTCTAAAATCAAAAATAGATTTTGTCGTGATTACAGGCGGTGAGCCTGCCATGTATGATTTGAATCCCTTGGTTGATGCTTTACGTGCTCAACATATAGAAGTGGCCATTGAAACATCAGGTGCTTATGAAGTAAATGCGAACATAGATTGGATTTGTTTGTCTCCCAAAAAATTCCAAATGCCCGTGCCTTCGATGTATCCTTTGGCAGATGAATTCAAAGTCGTTGTGTTTCATCCTTCCGATTTGCAATGGGCTGAGAAGCAAACTTCTATGCTCAAAAGCGACTGCAAGCTCTTTTTACAACCCGAGTGGTCAAAAATGGAACAAATATTGCCTTTGCTCATCGATTATGTAAAGCAAAATCCGAAATGGAGAATATCTTTACAAACCCATAAATTCATGAATATCCCTTAATTATGAAAATATTCTTCAACTTGATGCTTTTTAGCATTTTTATGTTTTCTAGTTGCGCAACAAGTGCACAGTCTCGTTATTCAACCAAAGATAAAAAAGCCATAAAGCTCTATGAAAGCGCAGTTCGTATCGAAACTACGCATTTCGACCCCAACACGCGCAAGGTGGATTATCGTTCGGGAATCAGCATGCTAGAACAAGCTGTAAAACGTGACCCTGATTTTGCAGAAGCCCATGAATTGCTTGCAGAATACTATTTCGGTTTTCGCGATTACGATAAGACCATTTATCACTTGGAGCGCGTTTTAGAGTTGCGCGGAAACAGAGATCAAACAGGTGTAACCTATTACTACTTGGCTCAAGCATATTACAAAAAAGGGGCTTATGAAGAGGCCTTGGACAAAATCAATAAGTATTTGAAAATTGGTGATTCAAGAGAAAAATATACTTCAGAAATTAGACTGTTTATTGAAAGTTGTGAATTTGCAATTCATGCTCAAAACAATCCCGTTGCATTTGAACCGCTCAATTTAGGACCAACGGTGAATACCAAATACCACGAATATTTTCCAACGCTCACCGTAGATGGCAAAACCTTGCTTTTCACCAGAAGAATTCCAGCACCAGGTACTGAATTAGGTGAACAAGAAGATTTTTATTTTACTCATTATGTTGACCGTCAATGGACCGAAGCCGAATCGATGCCAGAAAACATCAATACGACGAATAACGAAGGAGCGCCCACTTTTGCTCCTGACGGCAGAACCTTGGTTTTTGTTGCCTGTGTTGATGCTTATGGTTCATATGGGGCCAATAGAACAGGTAAAGGAAGTTGTGATTTGTACATTACTAAAAAAGTAGGTACGCAATGGCGCAATCCTGTTAATTTACCCGGTCTTGTAAATACATTGAATTGGGAAACGCAGCCTTCTTTGTCTTCTGACGGCAAAACGATTTATTTCATTCGTGGAATCAATGGACGAGATGGCTCAAAACAACAAGACATCTATCGTGCATTTGTACAAGACGACGGAACTTGGTCTAAAGCTGATCGCCTTCCAGACATAATCAATTCTTCGATGAGAGAAGAATCAGTGTTCATTCACCCAGATGGTCGTACTCTATATTTTTCTTCTGATGGACACCCTGGTTTTGGAGGCTTAGACATTTTCATGTCTACAATGGATGACGATGGCAATTGGAGCAAACCTGTGAATTTGGGTTATCCTATCAATACTGCCTATGACGAAAACTCACTGCTGGTTGCGGCCAATGGAGAAATTGCTTTTTTTGCTTCTGACCGCACAGGTGGAGAAGGAGGTTTAGACCTCTACTCTTTTGAAATGCCGGAAAGCATTAGACCTACAAAAACGCTATACATGCAAGGTGTGGTTTTTGATGCCCGAACGAAACGTCCACTTGGTGGCAGATTTGAACTCATCGATTTGGCCAATGGTCAAACCATAATTACTTCTGACGCAGATAAATTGACTGGAGAATTTTTGGTAACTCTTCCTACCAAAAGAGACTATGTAATCAATGTAAGTTATCCTGGTTATAACTTCTATTCGCTCAATTTCTCTTTGAAAAATCACACAGGCGATGAACCTTATCAACTAAACATCCCTTTGCAACCTATAGTTGCTGATGCCATTGTTCGCTTGGAAAACATATTCTTCGACTTAGCAAAAAGTACTTTGAGAAAAGAGTCCGAAATTGAGCTAAACAAGTTGGTGCAGTATCTCTTAGACAATCCCAGTGTGAAAATTGAAATTGGTGGTCACACTGATTCTCGAGGCAACAATAAAGACAATTTGGAGCTTTCACAAAATCGCGCTAACGCGGTATTGGACTATTTGATTACAAAAGGAATTGCTCCTAGTCGACTAACATCCAAAGGCTATGCCTCATCGCAGCCAGTGAATACAGATGCTCAAATCAGTGCAATCTCGTCAAATGAGCAGAAAGAAGCCGCTCACCAAGAAAATCGTCGAACGGAATACAAGATTATTTCAAAATAATTGGTGATGCTGCAGATTTTGAGAATTATTCGTCCTCTGAATCTGGGTTTGTTGGCCTTTGCGCTCTTAGGATTGCTGCTTTTCACTTTGCGCTTTAATGAGGCCAGTTTAAATCCATCTGTTTCCCCATTATGGATGGGAATTTTACTGATTTACATTCTCTGCACGGTGACCGCATCGGGTTATATAATCAATGATTTAATCGATGTGAAAGCTGATGAAATTAATAAACCTCACAAACAAATAGTGGGTAAACACATCAGCGAAAACAGCACAAAATGGCTCTATTTTGGACTACTTATTGATACATTATTGTTTGCTGTGTTTCTTTCTTGGTTTTCGGACAAAGCGCTTATTATTCCCATAGTCTCCGTATTGCAATTGATGCTTTATGTTTATTCCAAATATTTAAAAACGAGCTATTTATTTGGAAACATTTGGGTAGCGCTACTCACAGCTTCGCCGTATGCCATTTTCGCATATGTTTTCGACGCGGCTGGAAATGTGTTTATCATTTGTTCCATTCTCAGTGGTTCAGCCTTTTTATTGAACCTGATACGTGAATTAAGTAAAGATTGGGAGGACATATCTGGCGACTCCATTGTTAATGCAAAAACCTTCCCTATCGTGCGAGGAGTGCAAGCAACAAAAAGCGCTTTAATTTTTTTAATAACCTGCTCTTTTTTGGCACATTTGGCACTTTTTATTAGTCCAATGGCGTTCGGAGAAACGTTGGCCTATACCCTTCTTTTACTAGGCCCAGTAATTCTTGTAATTATACTACACGTCCTATTTTTCTTTGGAGTAAGCACATTCAATTGGTCACCAAAAAAACTCAGTGCACTCCTTAAAATCATGATGTTCCTTGGAGTATTGTGGTGTTATTACCTCCTGATTGTATTTTGATTATTTGTCAAGAATTACTTTGAACAATAGACCAGATATTAACTTCAACTTAATAAAAGAAAAAAACATGCAAATCCAAAAAATCATTTTAGGAAGTCAATCGCCAAGAAGGCGCGAGTACATTCAATATTTGGGCTATCTTGTTGAAACTATTTCCCCCAATGTTGATGAAATTTATCCGCATGATTTGGAAATAGAAAAAGTGCCAGAATATTTGGCCGAATTAAAAGCTGATTCGCTAAATATAACTATAAAAAAAGGAGATGTTTTGATCACTTCTGATACGATTGTAATTTTAGATAACGAGATTATTGGCAAACCAAATGATGCTGAAGATGCAATAAAAATGCTTTCAAAACTCTCGGGTAGAACGCACCAAGTAATTTCAGGAGTTTGCATAAAATCAGACTGTAAAAGACTGGTTTTTAGTGTATCAACACTTGTTACTTTTAGTCATTTATCGCCAGAAGAAATCAGCAGATACGTCAAAGAATACCAGCCAATGGATAAAGCAGGGTCTTATGGAATTCAGGAATACATCGGTTTTGTTGGTGTAAGTTCAATCCAAGGTTCCTACATGAATGTGATTGGCTTGCCTTTGGCTCAGATTAGAGAAAAATTAATTGAACTTTAGGACATCCCTCGAACAAAAAGCTTACTGACCTCCATTCTAGGATGCATGTAAACGTCCTCTTCAGTAAATGGCACCACTGCTCTGTATTTTAGGAGCAACTTCTCCAAAACATTTGACGTCTTCAAAGGGGCTCTAAAAGTCATGGCTTGGCTTCCAATCATCAATTCAATTCCCAAGATTTTCTCAACGTTATCAACCACCTGATAGAGTTTTGTTGCTGCATTGGCTCCCATGCTTACATGATCTTCTTGGCCGTTGCTGGAATCAATTGTATCGACACTTGCCGGCATGCACAACTGCTTATTCTGACTAACAATTGATGCTTGAGTGTAATGCGGAATCATATACCCTGAATTGAGTCCTGATTTTGCAATCAAAAACGCGGGCAACTCTCTTGTACCACTGATCAACTTGTAGGTTCTTCGTTCAGAAATACTGCCAAGTTCAGCAGCGGCAATCGCCAAAAAATCCATTGCCAAAGCCAAGGGTTGTCCATGGAAATTTCCAGCCGATATTATTTCATCTGTATCTGGGAAAATAGTTGGATTGTCTGTAACTGCATTAACCTCATTTTCAACAATTTGACAAACATAGTCTAAAGCATCAGATGTAGCTCCATGCACTTGCGGAATACAACGAAAAGAATATGGATCTTGTACGTTTACCTTCGGACGTTTGATCATTTCACTATCCGCGAGCAAGACTCTAAAATCGCGCGCCACAGCTATCTGTCCGCGTTGCTTTCTAACTTGATGAATATTATCAGAAAAAGGTTCTATTCGCCCATCATAAGCATCCAAAGAAATCGCTGCAATACGATTGGCGGCATTTAATAATTTATTGGTTTTCAATACACTCCAAAGCGCATAAGCAGACATAAACTGAGTTCCGTTCAACAAAGCCAAGCCCTCCTTACTTTGCAAAATTATCGGCTCTAGGTTCAAAGACGGCATTAACTCAGATGATTGAACACGTTTTCCTTGATAGTACACCTCCCCTTCATTAAACAAGGGCATAGACAAATGAGCCAAAGGCGCCAAATCTCCAGACGCACCAAGTGAGCCCTGCTTGTAAACTACAGGTAAAATGTTGTTGTTGTAAAAATAAATCAAGCGTTCGATTGTTTCTAATTGCACCCCAGAATGTCCTTTAGATAAACCAAGAATCTTGAGTAAAAGCATAATACGCACCAATTCTTGAGGCACTTCCTCGCCCATTCCGCAGGCATGCGATCGAACCAAATTGAACTGCAATTGAGATAAATCTTCTTTACTAATAGCTGTGTTGCACAATGAGCCAAAACCAGTATTTATTCCATAAATCAACTCTTCAGTTGATGCAATTTTTTCGTCAAGATACTTTCTACACTGCAAAGTACTTATTTTAGACTCGTCACTCAAAATTAAATGACTACCTGAATCTATCAGAACTTCCACTTCGGATATTGTTAAATATTTTGATGAGATTTTATGCATGTTTTTAGGTTTATGGAACAATCCTTTTTGTTATTTTATAGCAAGTTCAGACGCAATAAACTTATGAAATTCATCTTCATTGAAAATCTTTTGTTCGCCGCTTTGCATATTTTTCAGCAAAACAGTTTTGTTCTCAAGCTCTTGTTCGCCTATAAGCACTACAAAACGAGCTTTTCTGTCATCAGCATATTTCATTTGTTTCTTCAATTTTACTTCAAAACTTGGATAAATTTCAGCGTCCAGACCCAATTTTCTAACTTTAGCAAGCAAACGTAAACTGTGATTTTGTTCTTTAACTCCAAAATTAGCAAACAGCAAGCTCAAACCATTACTAAGCTCTTGAGGATACAAATTCAACATATTCAACACATCGTAAATTCTATCTGCACCGAATGAAATTCCAACTCCAGAAACACCCGGTAAGCCAAAAAGTCCTGTCAAATCATCATAGCGACCACCACCACAGATACTACCCATATTTACATTGTTGGCCACAACTTCAAAGATAGCGCCAGTGTAATAATTTAAGCCTCGTGCAAGGGTCACATCAAACTCAATTTTCGCGCTTCGCAGTCCAAGCGCTTCAACTTGAGCAAAAATAAACTTTAACTCTTCTATGCCGTTTTGCCCAAGTTCCGATTGTCCAAGAAATTCACTTATCACATTGATTTTCTGATTAAAAGAACCAGAAAAATTAAGTAAAGGTTCAATTAATTTAATACTCGAATCGCTTAAACCTCGTTCATGCCACTCTTTGATAACTCCATCTTTGCCTATTTTATCCAATTTATCTAGTGCCACCACCAAATTAGTCAATTGTTCAGTTGCTCCACAAACTTCTGCGATGCCAGAAAGTATCTTTCTGTTATTTATTTTGATTGTAAAATCGGGTATTCCTAAATCTGTAAGTACTTCATCAAATAGTTGAACACATTCCAATTCATATAATAAGGAATCGCTACCTACAACATCAGCATCGCATTGAAAAAACTCCTGATAGCGTCCATGCTGGGGTCTATCTGCGCGCCAAACAGGTTGAATCTGATAGCGTTTGAAAGGAAAGCTCAATTCATTTTGGTGCTGCACAACAAAACGAGCAAAAGGAACCGTTAAGTCGTAGCGAAGTGCTTTTTCAGAAAGTGAGTTGGCAAAAACTGCAAGATTATCATTCTCCAAGGCGTTTAAATCAGCCTTTTTCATTTTATCACCCGAGTTTAAGATCCTGAAAATTAGGCGATCACCTTCATCACCATATTTCCCCATGAGCGTTTCTCGTTTTTCAAAAGATGGTGTTTCAATGGGTTGAAAACCAAAGCGCTTGAATGCTTTTTTGATGATTCCAAAAATGTATTCTCTTCGCTCAACTTCATGCGGTAAAAAATCTCGGGTACCTTTTGGTATGGATGGTTTTTGACTCATAAATATTATTGTTTAGCACTTTTTCTGCGTGCTTTCTCTTTTAGTATTAATCGCAATTCTCTGCTAGTTTGTCCGGCTGCTGAGGTATTCTCCTCTGCCCTGCGAATCAGGTAAGGCAATACTTCTCTAACGGGGCCATAAGGTACATATTTTGCCACGTTGTAACCTGCATTCGATAGATTAAAGGAAATATGGTCGCTCATCCCCAGCAATTGTGCAAAATATATACGTTTATCATCTGAACCGATATTATGTTCTTTCATCAATTGGGTCATTAGCAATGAACTTTCTTCATTGTGTGTGCCCACAACAATAGCGCAATGCTCAATATCCATGGAAGCCGATCTCAAAACATCGTCATACAATTTGTCTGAATCTTGCTTAGTTGCATTGATTGGAGAAGGATAGCCCATTTTTTCAGCTCTATCGCGCTCTTTTTCCATGTATGCGCCGCGTACAACTTTGACGGCATAAATAAAACCATGCACTTTGGCTTTTTCCAATTCCTCTTTGAAATGATTTAAACGGTCATGTCGATACATTTGAAGTGTGTTGTAAACAATGGCTTTCTCTCGATTAAATTCTGACATCATACTCATTGTCAAACGGTCAATTGTATCCTGAACCCAAGTTTCTTCAGCGTCAATCATAACGGGTACATTAGCCTCAAATGCCGATTGACAAATTCTTCGTACACGATCCAATACCCCAGTAAAATCCTGATGATCCTGCGCAGAACCTTCAAAAGATTCGTCGTTAAATTTCTCCAAGAGGTCGAATCGAGACACGCCCGAAATCTTAAACACAGACAGCGGGATGTTTGCGTTATTTTTTGCGGCTTCTATGGTCGCTATGATTTCTTTGGTGGTTGCCTCAAAGTTTTTTTCACTTGTTTGTCCTTCCACGGAGTAATCCAAAATCGTATTCACCCCATAAGCGGCCAATTTATTTGTCGTTTGTGCACATTCATCAATGGTTTCACCACCACAAAATTGCTGGAAAATGGTTTTCTTTATTATCCCCTTAACTGGTAAATGCGTTTTCAGGGCAAAATGTGTGAACCACTTCCCTACTTTCACCAATACAGGACTGCCAACTAACTTGAACAGCCAATAAGCTTTGCGCAATTCTTTGTTGCTTTTGTACTCGAAAGCAATCTGGGTATTATCGAACGAAATCATACCGCAAAATTAGTGGTTTCAACGACATTTATCAGTCACAAGAAAAAAAGTTATATTACCCTTTCTATTTGCCTATGGAATGCTTAATTTTGTAACCAAATTTCACGAACAAAAATAAATCAAGCTATGGTATTCGATTTGGACATGATCAAAAAAGTGTATGCTAAATACCCGGAGCGCGTTGCAGCCGCAAGAAAATTATTAAACAAGCCGTTGACGCTCTCTGAAAAAATTCTTTACACCCACCTCTGGGAAGGCAACGCAACAGAAGAATTTAAAAAAGGTGCAAGTTATGTTGATTTTGCTCCAGACCGAGTAGCTATGCAAGATGCAACTGCTCAAATGGCACTTCTTCAGTTTATGCAGGCTGGAAAAAAACAAGCTGCTGTACCTTCAACGGTGCATGCCGACCACTTGATTTTGGCCAAATTGGGCGCTGATAAAGATTTACAAGATTCATTGAACAAAAACAACGAGGTTTTCAACTTCTTATCATCTGTATCTAATAAATATGGGATTGGGTTTTGGAAACCCGGTGCAGGAATTATCCACCAAGTGGTTTTGGAAAATTACGCATTCCCTGGTGGAATGATGATTGGAACCGACTCACACACTGTGAATGCAGGCGGTTTGGGTATGGTTGCTATCGGAGTAGGTGGTGCTGATGCTGTTGATGTAATGGCAGGAATGGCTTGGGAATTAAAATTCCCGAAGTTGATAGGCGTGAAATTGACTGGCAAATTGAATGGTTGGTCGTCTGCTAAAGATGTCATCTTGAAAGTAGCCGGTATTCTAACAGTAAAAGGTGGAACAGGCTGCATTGTTGAATATTTTGGAGATGGCGCTGAATCGCTTTCTTGTACTGGAAAAGGAACCATTTGTAATATGGGGGCAGAAATTGGAGCTACCACCTCTACGTTTGGTTACGACGATTCTATGCGTCGTTACTTGAACGCTACTGGTCGCGCTGAAATTGTCGTTTTGGCAGATCAAATTGCTGAACATTTGACTGGCGATGCTGAAGTTTATGCCAATCCAGAGCAATATTTCGACCAATTAATTGAAATCAACCTTGATACTTTGATGCCACACATCAACGGACCTTTCACACCAGATTTGGCAACACCAATCAACGAAATGAAGGCAGCCGTTGAAAAAGGTGGATGGCCTAAAAAACTAGAATGGGGCTTGATTGGTTCTTGTACAAACTCCTCTTATGAAGATTTGTCCAGAGCGTCATCAATAGCGAAACAAGCGGTAGAAAAGGGTTTAACGACCAAAGCAGAATTTGGCATCAATCCAGGTTCAGAGCAGGTGCGTTTCACGGCTGACCGCGATGGAATATTAAAAGCATTTGAAGATTTGAATGCTACGATTTTCACCAATGCCTGTGGGCCATGTATTGGTCAATGGGACCGTGAGGGTGCTGAAAAACAAGAGAAAAATTCAATCATACACTCGTTCAATAGAAACTTTGCGAAACGTGCGGATGGCAATCCTAACACACATGCTTTTGTAACCTCGCCTGAGATTGTTGTAGCAATGGCGATTGCAGGAGATTTAACGTTCAACCCTTTAACGGATACTTTGACCAATGATAAAGGCGAACAAGTGATGCTCGATGCTCCAACGGGATATGAACTTCCATCCAAAGGTTTTGATGTAGAAGACAATGGTTACCAAGCTCCTGCTGAGGACGGTTCATCGGTTGAAGTAAACGTAAAACCAGATTCAGACCGCTTGCAATTGTTAGAAAGTTTCGCTCCATGGAATGGACAAAACATAACCGGAGCTAAATTATTAATCAAAGCATTCGGCAAATGTACTACTGACCACATTTCTATGGCTGGTCCATGGTTGCGTTACCGTGGTCATTTGGACAACATTTCAAACAATATGTTGATTGGCGCAGTGAACGCATTCAACAACGAAACCAATAAAGTTAAAAATCAATTGACGGGTACTTTTGGTGAGGTTCCTACTGTGCAACGGGCATACAAAGCCGCTGGAGTGCCATCTATAGTTGTTGGCGACCACAATTACGGCGAAGGTTCATCGCGCGAGCATGCAGCCATGGAGCCCCGTCATTTGGGTGTAATGGCTGTTTTGGTAAAATCATTCGCCCGAATCCACGAAACCAATTTAAAAAAACAAGGTATGCTTGGTTTAACTTTTGCCAATGAAAGCGATTACAACAAAGTACAAGAAGACGACACCATCAATTTCTTGGATTTGGTTGACTTCGCACCAGGTAAACCATTGACATTGGAATTTGTCCACGCTGATGGCACAACAGACCGCATCGTGGCCAATCACACTTACAACACTGCTCAAATTGAGTGGTTCAATGCAGGATCTGCCTTAAATTTGATTAAAGCAGGATTGTAATCTAAAGCAAATAACATTAAACAAAAAACAGTCATCGGTAGGTGGCTGTTTTTTTTATTTAAAGCCAAATTTATGTTGGATTATAAATATTCTTACAAGTTTCAATAGGTGGGATTTTGAAAAGTATTCGATTACATCATTCAAAGATAATCACGTTTAAATTAAATAAAATATTTTGAATAGTGAAATCTATTATGAGATTAGAATTGTTCACTTGAAAAATTGCGCAAAGGCGTGTCATTAAAGCGTTTGAAATTATTTGCTCTACAATCACGCCAAGGTTGAGAAATCAATCTTATATTCGCTAGCCAAACATTGGAAACAAGAGAAAATCGTATGTCCATTTATTTATTTGGCTGGACTAGGCTATTTTGTTGTTTTGTAGATTAGAAATAAACAATAAAGCCTTCTGTTTCGTTAAAAAGCATTGAATTATATGAAAAATAAACTTGTCATCTTCGTTTTGGGTATTTTCTTCGTCTTTGCTGGGGTCAATCACTTTGTGAGTCCAGATTTTTATTATCCATTGATCCCAGATTATTTACCGTTTCCTTCTTTTATCAATATTGCGTCAGGTATATTGGAAATCGTTTTTGGTTTAGGATTATTCTTTCCACCCTTTCGAAAAATTTCTGCATTAGGAATTTTGGGTTTGCTCGTTTTGTTTATCCCTTCACATATTTACTTCATTCAAATCGGCAGTTGCATAACGGATGGCTTGTGTACTGCGCCATGGATAGGATGGCTGCGTTTATTGCTAATTCATCCCATTTTAATATACTGGGCTTATCGGGCCTATAAAATCAAATAAAGATTAGGGTATCTGCTTAGACTTCTCCAATTAAATCCGCTCATACACCTCTTCAAAAGGCACCCGCATTCTATCTCCCCAAATACCTCCTTCGTCTCTGATACCGCAAGAAACAACCATATTGATTTCTGCGCCCATAGGCAATTTGAGCAGTTTTTTTACTCTCCGGCTGTCGAAACCTTCCATTGGACAAGTGTCGAGACCTTCACTAGACATGGCGAGCATAAAAATTTGTGCAGCCAAAGCACAGGTTTTATGAACCACTACCCTTACATCGCTTTCTGAGACTTGATAAACAATTGGCCGAAATAAGCCAACAATGTTCACTAAAAGTTTACGGAACATTCCCAGCAACCCAAAAAATCTGCCGTATAGAAATGGAATAACTTTACCGTAGTAAAGCTCCCAACGTTTTACGCGTTCAGTTTTTTTGTTTTCAGGACTATTTTTTAGCACATTCTGAGACTCAAGTTCAATCATTGCGCGGCGGCGTTTGCCAAATAAATCTTGTCGTGTCACAAAAACAACCATTTGCTGTGCTGTTGCAGCTGCTTGTTGGTCGAGACAATAATGCGCTAAATTTTTCATGGTATCTGCATCAGTGATGTGATAAAATTCCCAGCACTGCATATTGGAACTGTTGGGTGCCAAAACTGAAAGCTCCAAACATTGCTTAACTTTTTCAGCATCAATGGGCTCAGATTTGTATTTCCGAACGGAGCGGCGATAGTTTACGATTTCTCGGAAGGTCATGGTATGAATTAGAATTGTGAAGTTGAAAATGAGTAAATTATTTTCATTTGTAAAATTAGATTTGTCTCAATACTCCACAAAAACCCATAAATCACCTAATTTGAATGAGATTTCAGGATTTTCAGATTTGGCGATATTTCTCGTTCCAACGCGCTCATGTATTGATAAATCTTCATTATCCAAGCCGTATTCAAATCCTTTCAAGGTAATGCCAACTGCCTCTGGGAAAGGAAACAAGGATATAATTTTTCCGATATTCGTGCTCAGTTTTTGCTTGTAGTTGGCTAAAAAAAAATACTGACTTTGATCGAAAAATATAATTTCAAGGAACTCTTTAAACTTAAACGCTGCATGCAAATTACCCAAAAAATGATCGTTCTGACCTCCTGTACTTCCTAAAACTGCGACTTTTTGAAAATCATTATCAACCAAATACTGAAGTGCCTTTTCAAAATCAGTAGTTTCTTGATCTGCGATGTAAATCACTTCTATTTCATTGGGCTGTTCACTTAATGAATCCATATCACCAATTACTACATTTGGAATAATTTTCAAAGCGTTTGTATAATAGTATGCACCATCTGTGCAAATAAAAAAAAATGGATTTAAGCGCATTGCATGATGCATGGCCAACTCATTTGGTGGTTCGCCATTTAGGAAAAGTGCTGCTGTTTTTTGAGACATGGTGCAAATGTAAGCAAAGGAATATGATTTAAATTAGCGGCTTCGCTATATTTGCGCATGCTAATATTGCAACACACACCAGGATTGTTAGAAGCCGGATGCGATGAAGCCGGACGAGGCTGCTTAGCAGGCCCAGTGGTAGCCGCTGCGGTTATTCTTCCACCAGATTTTAAAAGTGACTTACTCAACGATTCAAAGAAGCTAACTGAAAAACAGCGAATTGACTTGCGCATAGTCATTGAACGGGAAGCGATCAGTTGGGCGGTTAGTTTTGTGAACAATCAAGAAATCGACGAAATCAATATTCTCCAAGCTAGTTTTACTGCAATGCATAGAGCTGTTGAATCCTTGACCATTCAGCCCGAACATTTGTTGATTGACGGCAACCGATTTCGTCCATTTCCAAGAATACCACACACCTGCATTATTAAGGGCGATGGAAAATATCTATCAATAGCTGCCGCATCTATTTTAGCGAAAACCTATCGCGATGATTTCATGGAAAAAATTCACGAAGAATTCCCCGAATATATTTGGTCAAAAAACAAAGGCTACCCCACAGTGGCGCATCGAAAAGGCATTAAAGAAAATGACACTTCTCCATACCACAGAATGACATTCAATCTTTTGGGAGATACTCAATTATCTTTATTTAATTCGGAAATTGCTCAATAAACCACATGAACAAAGCCTTGTAATGTATCTTCGGAACCGTCGTTGAGCTTGTAGAATATTTTATAAAAGTAAACACCCTCTTTTACCAAGTTGTTTTGTTCATCGCGGCCATCCCAAAGAAAATCAAACGTATCATATGTTTTGATAGTCTGCCCCCATCGGTTTATAATTAGCACCTCAAACTGCACCAACTGATCAAAACCAGACGGATTCATCAACTGGAAAAACGCGTTTACTTCGTCTCCATTTGGTGTAAATACATTGGGCAACTCAAAGACAAATGATGCGTCAAAAACAGTAATCAAAATGGAATCGTAAGAACTACATCCATTGGATTCAGCAGTCAAAACACTCCAATACAATCCTGGAGTATTATAGGAATACGAATTGGTATTTGTAGACCAGGAAAATGGAAGACCTTCACCATAATTCAAAGAGTAATTGGCTCCTGTTCCACTTAAGTTTTCAAAATCAACAGGCAATGGAGTAAATCCATCCGTTGGTGTAGCGGTCAAATCTGCATTTGGAGCCGAATAAATGATTAGATTCATATCATCTGTGTTGTTACAACCATTTACATCAGTACCAGTAACGGTCAGTATATAATTTCCAACCGCTGGAAAAGAAGGCAAACCATTTGAAGCGCCATTGGACCAAACATAATTTAACGCGCCAGTGGCATTAAGGAGGACACCTTCACCAGAACAAACCCCTTGATCATCGCCGGCGCTTACTGTTGGCAAAGGCCACACCGTTACAAAAACCGAATCTAAAGCATAACAGCTTGGTCCTAAATCCAATTCAACATAATAATACTGTGAATTAGCGGGCACAAAAGGTTGATTATTCACGACGTTGTCAGACCAAGAAAAACCTGCAGTGCCTGATGCATTCAAAGTTACTTCACCGCCAATACATGCCCCAACATCGTTGCCTGCTTCTAACGTAATTTGATCCTCATCACCAATAATAACGCTAAACGTGTAAATACAAAATGATGCGTCTTGAACATAAACGGAATATGCACCTGGCGATAAACCAATTATCGTATTATTGTTCGAATAATTTACGCCATCTATGCTGTACATGTAGGCTGCAGTACCATCTTGAGCACTTACAACAACAGAACCCGTATTGGTACCACATACCGCATTTTGAGCTACGCCACTAGCCGTTAAGGGCTGTGGCTCTATAATGGTAAACTCTTGGGTGATTTCACAAGAGTAACAAGCCTTGAAAGAGATATTATCAATTCCAAAATCATTCCCTGCAACCGACGTATTTTGATTAATAATACAAATATTTACGGAAGTGTTTGACCCAGAAAACCAAACCGAAAAAAATTGATTCCAAGTATTCACTGCATTTGGCGCAGAAAATACTGGTCCAAGCAAAACGCCATTAGCTTCAAATTGTAGTTGTGCGGGAGACTGAGAAAAGACGGATGACACCCAAGCAGAGAATTCATAGTACGTGTTTGGCTCAACGCTCACTGTTTGACACCATACATCAGTATTTGATAGAGAACTCCCATTTACCACCATGAAATTTCCTGCTCCACCTTGTCCAGTTCCAGCAAAAGCACTGTGATGAAAATTCGCATTTAAACCAACAACATATTGATTTTCAAATAATTGACCACCAAAATTACCAACACACTGCACACAGCTGCTGTAAGCCGAAGTAAAACCTGTAACACCTTGTTCAAAATGACCATTGTTGATTAATTCATTTCCAGCAACTCTGCAGCTGTCTCGAATCGAAACAGAATAAGTACCAGGAGCTAGACCTGATATGCTATTACCTGAGCTTCCATCAAACCATTCTACGGAATAAGCTGCACCATTTCCACCTGTTGGCGCAACAGTAGCAGAGCCATTCGACTCACCATTACAAGCAACATTGCTAGCGTTGAGATTGGGATTGATAGGCGTTTTGTTTTGTATTATTCTTTGCGCTTGGGCAATACAATTGTCGTTCGACTTTACATAAACGGTGTACGTTCCAGCTGCTAGATTTGGAAACTCGGGTGATGTTTGAAAATTAACACCATCTATAGAATACTGATAAGGCAGATATCCACCACTCGCATCCAAATCAATAGCCCCTGTTAGAGAATTGTTACAAATTACATTTGAGCCGGTATGACTCAAAGCCAAAGCGCTTGGGTAAGCATAAGGTATAGGAACTAATGTTGGACTTCCAACCTGAGAAACGGCTGGTGGAAAGTTTGATAAATTGTTGTAGTTGTTTTGAAATTTGAAATAAGCAACCAAATTAAATTGCAAAGCTGGATTGACAATGTTGTACATGTTGTTCCTTATTTGCAATTCTGTTCTGGCTACATTCCAAATTCTTACTTCGTCTATAAAACCAATAAACTGTTCACATTGACAATTAGACTGTTGCCCAATTGCCGTAGCCAAAGCATTGGTTATCAAAGTGCCAGTCCAAGGCTGTTCTGCCGTTAAACAACCATTCACATAATACCGCATGACAGAACCGTTATACGTTGCTGCAACATGATAAGTGACTCCCTGCTGCAAAATAACTGGATTGGCTAAAGAAGCATAACCATTGGTTGTAGTAATATCAAAAGTTTGTGGACGTAATAAATAATTAGTATTTGGCGGTCCAGTATGTTTGGAAACAATATTTACAGACGCACCGGTCATGTGAATCATCGCCTCTACTGTGATGTTCTGTCCAGTAACAGAGATATTCCCAGCATTTACCCAATTTACTGGTCCTGAAAGAGATAACGAATTGCCTTGGGCAAAAGAAATACAGCTAATCACCGAAGTGAAAAGAAAAAAGAGCGTAGATTTTAACACAGTACATGGGTTTTAGAGAGCGAATTTAATATTTTCCTTATTTTTGACAAAAAAAAGATGATGCAATCGCAAAAACTTTTCAAACTAATCGAGCAAGAAGCTAATTTTCTCTTGATTGATATTCGAGAAAACTATGAATATTCCCATCAGAATATTGGTGGAAAAAACATTCCTCTGGGAGAAATACTCACTCGTCTGGATGAAATCCCAAAAAATATTCCAGTTATTATCCATTGCCAATCTGGCGCCAGAGGAAAAAAACTTGTAGCTTTTTTAGAATCAATGGACTACAATAACATTGAAAATTTGGAGGGGGGAATAGAGGCCTATTTTGAAATCAAACAACAACACAATGCTTAAGACGACCTTTATCCTTTTGGCGCTGCAAATCTTGGTTTTTCTACCTTCCATTTGTCAAGAAAGTCTTTTTTCGCTGATGATCAATACGGGAACCTCTTGGACCTTCGCTTATCTAGCGCCTTGGTTTTTCACATTTTTTATTGCGGTATTAATCTCACGACTGGTTTTTCAAAATCTGACAGGTTTTAAAAGAACCATTTTTGCCATTTTTGCTCTTCTAATTCCTGTAGTGACCTATTTTGGGATCAACCCCATCTATGAAGGTGACTTTATTAAAAAAGGTCGCTCAACTGAATTTACTAAAAATCAAATACTTAACGACATACTCAGTGAAGACCCCAATTTCGATGGTTTGGTATGTGTGGCATCTCCAAATTGTCCACATTGCGTAGAAGCAGTAAAAACCAAGATGGCTCCAATGCACAAACGCAATCAATCTAAAGTATTTATTTATTTGGCTTTTGGTGATCAGTCAACAGTTGAAAACTTCAAGAAGCAAAGTGAATCAGGTCAAACTCCACTCATTGTGAACAGCGATATTTATGGAGCCCTAGACATTGACGAAACTGTAATTCCTGTATTTTTATACATCAAAAATGGCCAAATCGTGCATCTTTGGCGCAACGACCAAATGGGATATCCCGCCCTTGATTGGATTGAATCAAAACTAAACTAGTACCCTACTCAAATCTTCGTTGGTTAAATTCTCGTTAACGCATTTTTCATTGTGAAATGCTGTGTTATCTTTGTTCTAATCAATTGACTAAAAAGTGCGTTTACAAAACATCAACACGGTAATATTACTAGGCCTTTTCTCTCTACTCGGAATCTTGCTAATCCAGGTTTTCTGGGTGAGAAACACTATTTCTATCGAGCGGAGCAAATTAGAATTACAGCGCTATCAAGACAGTTTGAATGTGGTACAATTTAACGAGCGTGCGCACTTAGCTTTAACAAAAGTTTCAGAAACCTTTCATAATCGGATCAACGATCCATCTGATTTATATGGTTTTGTTCAGCAAAAATCGGAGAATGCATTCCAAGTTCAAATTAACGATAACATTCACCCACTTTACCTAGAGGAACTAATCAAGCGTGAATTTTATGCTATTGGCATCAAGGACCCCTTTCAATATGCAATTTATGACTGTTACGGAGACAGTTTGATAGTCGGAAATACCCTTTTATATGTAAGTGACAGTTACTACGTTCAAACAGACAACGATGCCGAACAAAAGAAAATTTTGAATTTTGAAGAAAAAGAATTCGATGGACATTATTTTATTGTTTTCTTTCCCACCAAATTGGAAAAACTTACTGACATTAGAACACCTGACACGTCTTATTGGCTTCCATTTCTTGCGGTAATTGGATTTATCCTTCTGTTTTTTGGCTACGCACTCACCATTATTTTCAGGCAAAAACGTTTATCGGAAGTAAAAACAGATTTTATCAACAACATGACGCACGAATTGAAAACACCAATTTCAACGATTGGACTCTCAAGTGAAACATTGCTTCGTGAAGATTTCTCGAAAGACCCCGAACGTTTGCAGCGTTATGCAGGAATCATCTATAAAGAAAATAAACGTTTAGAAAATCAAGTGGAGCGAGTGTTGAATATCGCAAAAATGGACAAAGAGCAAATCAAATTGAACCAAACCATTTTCGATTTACACGATTTGGTTCAAGAAGCAGCGGATATTTTTGAATTTAATCAAACCGAAACAGGGGGCTCTATTACGCTCGATTTACAAGCAATAAATACACTTCTCAAAGCAGATGAAGTGCACATAGGCAATGTAATTCACAATTTACTCGACAATGCAATAAAGTACTGTGATAAAGAACCCAATATCATAATTCGCACAAAAAACTTAGGTAATTTTGTGCAAATTATGTTTGAAGACAACGGTATCGGCATAAAAAAGGAAAATCTGAAAATGATCTTCGATAAATTCTACCGAGTTTCAACTGGAAACATTCACAATGTGAAAGGATTTGGACTCGGACTGCATTACGTAAAACTCATTATTGACGTACACGGAGGCAAAATCAGTGTGAAATCTCAATTGGGACAAGGTACAACATTTACGATTTTCCTACCCATCAACAAAGCATAAAAGCATGAAAGCAAAAATATTATTAGTTGAAGACGACGTAAGTTTAGGATTTGTCATTGCCGATCAACTGAAAGGACAAAATTACGAAGTAACATTAGCCACAGATGGTGCTGAGGGATTCAAAAGATACAGCGAAAATGTTTACCACATTTGCGTTCTTGATGTAATGATGCCAAAAAAAGATGGCTTTTCTTTAGCAAAGGACATTCGTAAAGTAAACAAAGAAATCCCTATTCTTTTTTTGTCGGCCAAATCAGAAACTGAAGACAAAATTCAAGGATTTGAGGCTGGTTGCGATGATTATCTCACCAAACCATTTTCAACAGAAGAGTTGATTCTAAGAGTGAAGGCATTATTGAAACGCGTAAATGTAGAATTTGACGAAACACGTGGAGGCAGCCAATACAACATTGGTAAGTACCATTTTGATTTCAATAATTATACGCTTCATTTCAACGAAGAAGAACGAAAACTCACCAAAAAAGAAGCTGAAATCCTAAATATGTTTTGCAAGCATCGCAATCAGGTTTTGCCAAGAGAATTGGTTCTCAATGCTGTTTGGGGGCAAGATGACTACTTCGTTGGGCGAAGCTTGGACGTTTTTGTGACCAAATTACGTAAATATCTATCCGAAGATGAACGCGTATCAATAAGCAATATTCATGGTATCGGATTCAAATTTGAAGCACCAGAATAAATATGCTTAAAGGCATTATTTACGTTCTTATTGGAGCTGCTTCCTATGGTGTTTTGGCGACAATAGTCAAACTGGCTTATCAAGAAGGTTTTGACGTTTCTGAGGTGACCTTTTCCCAATACACTATTGGATTTATTGTACTTTGGTTCTTAGCATCAGTAACAAAAAATCGCAAATCCAACAAAACTGAATCCATTGCCAATGCTAAAATAAAACCAATAGCTAAGCTTGTTGTAGCTGGCACATCCTTAGGTTTTACCGGTTTATTTTATTATTCAGCGGTGCAAACCATTGATGTTTCTATTTGCATTGTGCTTTTGATGCAATCCGTTTGGATGGGAGTTTTATTAGAAGTTATAATTGAAAGAGAACTACCCAACATTTTAAAAATCATTGCGGTGCTGTTGGTTTTTATCGGTACAGTTTTCGCAACAGATGTTATAAATAATTTTGAAACATTAGATACAATTGGTCTAATTTGGGGCATTTTGGCTGCCATTTCTTACACCGTTTCTTTATACACATCAAACAGAGTCGGGCTTTCTTTGAGTAACAGTTTGCGTAGCGCTTGGATGATGACGGGGGCATGGATGGTAGTTGCTATTTTCACTCTTTATAAGCTCGACGCCAATTTCCAGTGGTCTGTGTTTTATCCTTGGGGCGTTTATTTAGCTTTGTTTGGAACAATCATCCCTCCAATTTTCTTGAATAAAGGTTTTCCACTCACGGGCATTGGCGTTGGCAGCATATTGATTTCTTTGGAAATTCCTGTTTCTGTTGGCATGGCTGTTTGGCTGCTTCAAGAAGAGGTTAACGTTTTCCAAATTACAGGAATTGCCTTGATTCTTTTAGGGATTTTAGCTTTAAATTGGACAAGAGTTTTTGGACAGAGAGCCATTTAAAAAATCGGGATTGCGTAATTAGGCACATCAATTTTCAGAGGATGTATGACAGTCAATGAGCTGAAAATACAGCTCTTAGCGCACGAACAACACTAAATTGGCACCAGTTTAAATAAAATCAGTCTCTTAAAATAATTTTCATGTTTTTCCTCAAAATGGAATCCTCCATTATTGGCTTTTTTTAGAATATCGTTTTGATCATTACCAAAATCAAATAATTTATCAAACTAGAAAACCGCCCAATATTGAGCGGTTTTCTAGTTATTTAGTCGTTTTGTGCCTACTGCGTAAACAACAATTCTCTCATTTTTGGCAATGGCCACAATTCATCATCAACCAAAAGTTCCAATTTGTCGGCGTGGTAACGGATATCGCTGAAATAAGGTTTTACTTTATCGCAATACGCCAAAGAGCGAGGCTCCATATCTTCAATTTTATTAGCCTCTTTGCGTTCGAGAAGCATTTTATCTGTCAAATCTTTCAATTGATTCAAATGCTTCGATATCTCTTTAATCAAAGTAATCTGTGTTTTACATAGAATTTTGGCCTCTATTTCGCCCATGATGGTCATCATGCCTTTTACGTTTTCTATCAAACGATTTTGATAAGAAATTACAGCAGGAATCAAGTGATTTTGTGCCAAGTCGCCCATTACTCTGCCTTCAATTTGCACCTTCATTACATAGGCTTCATATTGAATCTCTTGACGCGCATGAAGTTCTATTTCACTGAAAATCCCCAATTCTTTGAACAAGGCTATTGTCGATTTTTCTGTGATCACTTTCAAAGCACGTGGTGTATCTTTCATGTTGCTCAATCCACGTTTTTCCGCTTCTTTCACCCATTCGTCGCCATAACCATTCCCTTCAAAACGAATAGCCTTAGATTTCTTAATCAAGGCTTGTAATTCTCTGAAAATTGCCTCGTCTTTTGTGTCTCCTTTGTCAATTCGTCCGTCTACCGATTTTTTAAATTCTTTCAATTGCTTAGCAACGATGGCATTCAACACCAATAAAGCTGACGCACAATTCGCTGAAGAACCTACTGCTCTAAATTCAAACTTATTACCGGTAAAGGCAAACGGAGAAGTTCTATTTCTATCTGTATTGTCCAACAAGATTTGTGGGATTTTACCAATATTCAATTTCAAATCTGTTTTTTCCTCAGGCGACATTTTCCCAGCTTTTACACTTTCCTCTAAATCATCCAAAACTTTGGTTAAGTATGAACCCAAGAAAACTGAAATAATGGCTGGTGGAGCTTCATTGGCACCCAAACGGTGGTCGTTCGACTCAGAAGCTATAGAAGCGCGAAGCAAATCTGCATTTTCATAAATCGCCGCAACTGTGTTCACCAAAAAGGTCAAAAACTGCATGTTGCTGCGTGGATTTTTACCTGGTTTAAATAAATTCACCCCAGTATCCGTAGCCATAGACCAATTGTTGTGCTTTCCTGAACCATTTAATCCTTTGAAGGGTTTTTCGTGCAACAACAAACGGAAATTGTGTTTTCTAGCAATTTTCTCCAACACATCCATCAACAACAAATTATGGTCGTTGGCCAAATTCGCTTCCTCAAACATTGGGGCACACTCAAACTGATTTGGTGCTACTTCATTGTGACGTGTTGTAACAGGAATACCCAATTTCAGAGCCTCCATTTCAAACTCTTTCATAAAGGCAGAAACACGGTCTGGAATAGAACCAAAATAATGGTCATCCAATTGCTGGCCTTTGGCTGGAGCGTGTCCAAACAAAGCCCTTCCTGTCATCATAATATCCGGACGTGCATTGTACAGCGCCGAATCAATCAAGAAATACTCTTGTTCCCAACCCAAAGTAACTTGTACTTTACTTACATTCTTATCAAAGTATTGACATACATCTAAAGCTGCCTGCTCTATTGCCGATAATGATTTCACAAATGGCATTTTATAATCCAATGCCTCACCAGTATAAGCGATAAAAATCGTTGGAATACAAAGCGTTTTACTTAAGATAAACGCTGGAGAAGATGGATCCCAAGCAGTATAACCACGAGCTTCGAAAGTATTTCTAATACCACCATTTGGAAAAGACGAAGCATCTGGCTCTTGCTGAATCAGCAAATCACCTGAAAACCGCTCGATGGCGCTACCCGCTTCCAATGGATGAAAAAATGCATCGTGCTTTTCTGCTGTTGAACCAGTTAAGGGTTGAAACCAGTGTGTGTAATGCGTTGCACCTTTCGATAAAGCCCAATCTTTCATTGCAGAAGCCACTTGGTCAGCAACTCTGCGATCAATGCGTGCTCCACTATCGATAGCGGCCATCACAGAATCAAAAGCTTCTTCTGTAAGGTACTCGCGCATAACTCTTTTATGAAACACGTTCTGACCGTATAGCTCAGATAATTTCCCGTTATACTCTGGTATTTTAGGTGTTCTGTTGTACACCTCTTGCAACGCTAATTTTCTGATAGACGACATAAAATTCGATTTTTTTGTGCAAATTTAGATTTTTTACGGGGCTCAAGGCTGAAAAACATATAAAATATTATGAACACCCCCTATTTTTTTATATAATTCAAATTATAACTCAATTTATCCCAATCAAACCCCTATTTTATCCATTGGTTTAAGAATTTTGGTACATTTGAACAAAAACAAAGACAGCTTGTTAAATTTGCCAACATGAAACAGAAAGAGAAAGCGTTAATTATTGGTTCTGGTGTGGCAGGAATGGCATCTGCGATTCGACTAAAAGTAATGGGATTTGATGTGGATGTTTTCGAATCGAACGATTATCCTGGAGGAAAACTTGCGGAGTTTAACAATGGAGAATATCGTTTTGATGCAGGGCCATCCTTATTTACCATGCCTCACTACGTAGATGAATTGTTTGAATTGGCAGGCAAAAACCCTAGAGATTATTATTCTTACATCAAGAAGGACCTTGTTTGTAATTATTTTTTCGACGATAAAACGAGATTTACAGCGTATAGCGATAAAGAAAAATATGCCCAAGAGGCCGAAAAAGTATTCCAAACGGATGCCGTTGAGATCAAGAAATACTTCAGCAATGCTCAGAAAAAATTCGAGCTGACAGCCCCGCTCTTTTTAGAAAATTCACTACACATTTTCAAGAATTATCTAAAAATAGAAACGGTCAAAGCCATAGCGCAGCTTCATCAATTGAGTATTTTTTCAACTCTAGATGAGCATAACGCAAAGTATTTTAAAGACGCCCGATTGCAACAACTGTTCAATCGATATGCTACATATAATGGGTCCTCTCCTTTTCTAACTCCAGGAATAATGGGTATGATTCCGCATTTGGAGCAGCATTATGGTACTTTTTTCCCAATTGGCGGTATGATTTCGATTACTCAAGCACTCTATCAATTGGCAAAAGATTTGGGTGTGAATTTTGAATTCAGCAGTCCGGTGGATAAAATTATTATTAGAAATAGTGCTGCGGTAGGCGTTCGTGTTTTAGGGAAAGAAAAATTAGGGGATTTAGTAATCAGCAATATGGACATTGTGCCAACGTATCGGAAATTATTGAAAGAACAAATTGCCCCAGCAAAAACATTAAAACAAGAACGTTCTAGTTCGGCACTTATTTTTTATTGGGGTATTCGCAAGCAATTCAAGGATTTAGATTTACACAATATTTTATTTTCAGCCGACTACAAAGCAGAATTTGATGCTATTTTTAATCAAAAAACCATTCCAAGCGACCCTACGGTTTACATACACATTAGCTCTAAAGACGAACCACGAGATGCCCCTGATGGCTGCGAAAATTGGTTTGTCATGATTAATGTTCCAGGGAACACAGGTCAAGATTGGGACGCTTTAATACCTCTTGCAAGGAAAGTAATCATTGAGCGCATCAACAAATGTTTGGACACGAACATAGAGTCTTTTATTGAAAACGAAGAGTTGCTAGAGCCGCGCACCATTGAATCCCGCACCCAAAGTTTCCAAGGCTCGTTATATGGAGCAGCGAGCAACAATCGATTTGCTGCATTTTTAAGACACCCAAACTTCTCATCCCGCCTAAAAAACCTCTACTTTTGCGGTGGCAGTGTTCATCCAGGAGGAGGAATACCTTTAGCCTTGCTTTCTGGCAAAATCACATCCGGTATCATCGAAAAAAACAGCAATAAATGACTTTTCTTCAGAAACTTGATGCCAACAAATTGTTTATCTCCATTTTTTTGGTTTTGCTTTTTCACGTTTCTGCTATTATCGGAATAGCCATTGGTCAAGGCGATTATTTTCTTCCTTTAACACCGCTTAATCTTTTGCTCTGTTTTGGTCTTATTTTGTGGAATATTCCTCAATTGAATTTAAAAGATTTGGGCGCTTTAGCCATTCCGTTTTTGTTTGGAATGGTCGCAGAACTCTTGGGCGTCAACTTCGGATTAATTTTCGGCACCTATGAGTATGGAGCAAACCTCGGTCCTAAAATTTGGGGCGTTCCTTGGATAATTGGTGTGAATTGGTCGATATTGGTTTTCGCAACGGCCTCTGTGGCGCAGAATATTTCTCAAAATAAAATTATACGTTCAATAATTGGCGCTGTACTTATGGTGCTTTTGGATGTAGTCATTGAAAAAGTGGCGCCAAAATTTGACTTTTGGGAATTCGAAAACGGTATTGTCCCTTTGCAAAATTATATGGGATGGTTGGTGGTATCTTTTTTGGCACATTTGACTTTTCAACTTGTGTTTTCTAAATATCGTTACGTTCTCGGCTCAGCGCTTTTGCTGGTATTTTTACTGTTTTTTGGAATATTTGCTGTTTAATCCAATCAAAATAAATCTTCAATCGGTAAATTTTTAGCTTAACAGATAAACCGCACAATTCCCTACTTTTGCACTATGGAGCAGATCGTAATCTCACCCAAAAACAATTTTTCTGGAAGCATTTTAATTCCCGCTTCGAAAAGTCATGCTCAGCGCGTCTTGGCATGTGCGCTTATCAATCCATTTTCAACTGAAATCAAGGGCTTGGGAAAATCAAATGATGAACAAGCTGTCATTCACGTTTTAGATGATTTTGGCGCAAAAATGGAAAGTTCAGAAAACTTACTTCGCATTGTAGGTGTTGATTTTGATTCGCTGCCTTCACAAACTATTTCGATTGGCGAGTCTGGCTTGGCTGCGCGTATGCTCACCCCTATTTTGTCCTTGGCAAAAGAAGAAATGACCATCATCGGACATGGAAGCATCTTGAATCGGCCCATGCACTTTTTAATAGATGCGCTCAATCAACTCCATGTTAAAACAAATTCCCAAGATGGTCTTTTACCTCTTGTTATTCAAGGTCCTTTGCAAACAAAAAACCTTACGGTTGATGGCTCTGTAAGTTCTCAATTCATCACCGGATTAATTTTGGCTTTTGTAGGTTCACCAAACACCAAAAATGAAGTTATCACCATACAAAACCCAACCAGCTTACCCTATATAGATTTAACGATTAAAACCCTTGAAGCTTTTGGACATGATGTAAAATTTGATGGCTCTCAAGTTCAATTCAATGGTCCTTATTCTTGGAACGCAGCCAACATTCAAATTGAAGGAGATTGGAGCAGCGCCGCATTTTTTATTGTTGCAGCAGCTTTGCTAGGCACAAGCACTTTTCAAAATTTGAACCTCAATTCTGCTCAGGCAGACAGAGCGATTTTGGGCATTGTTGAAGCCTTCGGCGCCAATATTTCTTATAATTCAGACAGCATTACAATCTCTGCGAACAAACGCGGACATTTCCACTTCGATGCTACACATGCACCAGATTTGTTTCCCATACTTACCGTTTTGGGAGCATATGGAAGTGCTACTTCAAGTATAAAAGGTGTGCATCGCTTATTCGGCAAAGAAAGTAACCGCGCAGAAGTTATTTTGAACGAGTTCTCAAAATTTGGATTAAAAATGACCATTGAAAACGACACTTTGTTTATTGTGCCGCAACCTGATTATGTTGGAGCAACTATTGATCCCCACAACGATCACAGAATTGCAATGGCAGCCGCAATCATGGCCTTGGGTGCAAAAGAAAAAACGACTGTGCTCCACCCAAAAGTTTGTGCAAAGTCGTTTCCGAATTTTTTCAAAGTCTTAGACCAAGTTTCTCAAATCAAGGACTAACCAAATTTAAGGTTACCTGAAAGAATGGCGCGCCTTTCATTTCATTTTCCATTACATAAGGCATGTCCGAACCAAAAGAACGGAAGGCATTCCCACTATCGACATTAAAGCGATAGGCATAGATATAGCCAGCTTGAACACTCACCCAGATAAAATCAGAGAGCGCCTTCATATAATCCAAACGGAAACGAACTTCAGACCTGCGGAATTCGATATCGTTTGCATCATAGCCAGCAACCATGCCTGGAGTATTATTGGCTGGGTATCTATTATCAACATTAGCCAAATGGAAGCTATTTCCAATCACCTCAAAACCAGCCAACAACAAATCGCGACGTGTAAATGCATAACGATAGTGCATTCTAGCAGGCAACAAAGCCTCAATGCCCCATTTATCATTTTTTGAAGTAAAGTTGTAATGAATTACTGGAAGTAAACTTTTTTCACCTGCTCTGTACGTTTGCGTAGCACCTATACCGAATTGGAAACGTTCATTAAATTTCCATCCGAAAACACCAACAACTGAAGTTTTTAAATAAGAAATATTCTGAAACCTATTGAAACTAAAATCCCCATTATAATCACCGCTCAGAAAGCCAAGCAAATAGTGTTTTTCATTCAAAGGTTTGAAAATTGTGGTATTCAAACCAAAGGTGCGAATGCCTCCATCAAGCGACTGTAAAAATGGATTTGTAAGCGAATCATTGGCAAAAGAGAAATTGGATCCAGAATAATTCATCCCAATATTCAAAAGAAACTTGTGCGTAGCGATCACTGGAATATTAGCACCTATAACTAAGCCCATGTAATTTTTTACATCACCAGTTTGGGCAGCAATAGCACCTAAACCAGCAGCGTTGATTTGATGTGGCCCAGCGAAATCGTAACCTATACTAATTAATCTTTGAGGGCTAAGGCCAATGACTTTTGGTGTACAATATCGCTTTACACCTTCCTCCGTTCCATAATTACTGTAATCCTCCTCTTCATCTTCGGGCTGAGCAAATGAGGTCGTAAAGGACAACATTCCAATAAAGACAAGTCCAAATGCAGCAAAGTACTTTTTTGATTCCATGTTTTTGATTTTGCGTAAAAATAGTCTAAAGTTGTTTAGACTGTCTAATGAAACATTTTTTTTTGAATCTACATACACGAACTAGGACAAAATTTAAATTTATGAACGCTGCTAGAAAAAAAATGAATTTTGCTAATTTCTATAATAAGGTAAAGGAAAGGATATGCATTCTTTTGTCGATATTAAGAAATGTTGAACTGAATTTTGTCAGGAACATAACAACTTGGCCAAATTCTGCGTTACTTTGACAAACAAAACGATATATATGAGACTTACTTATTTCATCCTGTTTGGCCTAATGATAGGATTAAACTCTTGCAAATCTGAGACCTCGAACCAAAGCGAAAATGAGGAAATTGTGCGCTTGAGGAATGAAGTACGTCAATTAAAACAAGACAGCGAAGATAAAGATTTGCTCATTGGCGAATCCTTAAGTTTGTTTTCAGAAATCCAAGAAAATGTAGCTAGGATACAACACAAAGAACTCGAAATACGCTTGATATCTGAGTCGGGAATTACCGACCCCAATCAAAAAGAGTGGTTGTTCAAAGAATTGCAAAACATACAATTTCTGAGAGAAGAAAACACAAAAAAAATAAAGACGTTAAATGCTCAGATTCAAGGGAAAGAAGCACAACTTGGGGAATTGTATCAGATGATTGAATCCTTGCGAGAGCGTATTTTGGCACAAGATGAATTGATTCTTTCAATGAGAAATTCATTGGTCAATCAAGACGAAGACTACTCCAAATTATTTGATGCCTACATGGAACAGACGAATATCGCTGAGGCTACTCGCGACGAACTATCCAAAGCCTTTTATGTATATGGCTCGCTCGGTGAATTAAAGGAGAACAATGTTGTTGTTCAAACCAAAGGATTCATAGGTCTTGGCAAAAAATCAAGTTTGAAAGATGGCTTCAATGAAGATTATTTTACTGCTATAGACCGATTCGATAAATTAAAAATTCAAGTAATCGGTAAAAAAATCAGTTTTATAAGTGATCATCCTTCAAGCTCCTACAGCATTACAGACCATGGAAATTCCAAAACTGTAAATATTCTCAATGTTCACGAATTTTGGAAAGTGAGCAAGTACTTGGTAATTGTGGTAGAATAGCATTTAATAACAAAGTTTGGTTGATTAAAGTGTGCAAAAAATTGATTGTAGGATTGCTCATGATACCAAAAATATAGTAGTTTTGTGAACACATTAAAGAAAATGGAGTTATGAACAATAGTTTCTCAACATCACTTAAGAAAATATCTTTACCGCTTATCATTGCACTTACAGGTATAGGTTTGTTAATCGCGGGATTTCAGTCTGGCCAAAGCAACATGTATTTGATCGCCACATTACTTTTCACTGTGGCAGGTTTAGTAGCAATGTTTTTTTCAGTAAGTAACAACATCGGTAAGTTATCCATTGTTATTGGAAGTGTCCTTGGCACTGTTGGTGTGGTAATCTACTATCAAATCACGAATGATATTATCACTATTGAGCAGTCTAGAACGTATGACATCAAAATGGATGAATTGGTAAAACAAAATCTCACAGATATTAAAACTGCTCAGATTACTTATAAAGAAGCCAATCAATCCTATGCGAAAGATTGGAATACTTTGAAAGATTTCATTGTTAATGGAAAAATTAAAATCGCTGTTAAAAATGGAGGTGTTCCAAACCGCAGATTAACTACACAAGAGCGTGCAATTATTTATGGTGCAGGTGATAAACGCGCCTTGGACTACAACATGACTGAAGTTGAGGCTCTTGCGTTATCAAAAACAAGCAATCCACCTGCTGACTTAAGAGAATTTGTTAGAGACACAATGTCGAGCTCTTTTTACGAATCATCTTTTGGTTCAACGTCATCTATTTCACGCAGAGCAAAAATGGGATTTCCAGAATTCAATGTAGATTCAATTTTTTACGTTCCTAATTCGGGAGTCCAATTCAAAATTGCTGTTACTGACTCTGTTGAATACCAGGGAATTAAGGTTCAAGCTCTTTATGTTGAGGGCGAACTCACAATGAAAAGCGGAGGTAAAAAGGTGCTCTATTCTTTCGGATCAATCTCTTCACCTGCTTTATCATCAAGCTGGGATTAATTTTAATTCAACATCATGAATCAACTCTGTTTCGAAGTCAATGAATTCGGATTGTCTTTTGCAGTTATAAACAGAGCTACGGGAAATGTTCTTAATCGGAAAAGCACCTCAATTAAAGGTAGAATCGATGAACACAAAAAGGAGGAAGCAGCAGTATTTTTAAGAGAAAACAATCTTCTTGAATTTGACGGTGAAGTAAGTTTGTCTTTTATTGGAAAACGAACTACACTTGTTCCTCAAGTTATCTTTGGTGAAACAAACGCAAAAGATGTATTCCATATCAATTTCGGCGATTCTACAAATATTATTGAGCATACGCGTTTTTTTGAGCAAGCATTGGTAAATGTTTATGAGATTGACGAATGGGTCAAACGTTTTTTTGTTGTTAGATACCCAAGAATAATCATCCAACACGAAACCACACATGTACTTCGTGGAATATTCACAAAAAACACTTTTCAGCCCACCATTCACATAGCGCCGAGTCAATCGCACTTCACAATTCTTGCGGTGTCAAAAAATCAGTTAGACTTTTTTAACACTTTCGAATACAGCGATCAAAATGACATTTTATACTACGCCATTCATGCTTCCAACAACCCAGAATACAAAGAGAAGACAATACAAGTCGTTTGGCACTCTAGCGAAACAGCCGACACCTTGTTACAAGCAGTTCAACTGGCTTTAAAAAATTATTCTGGCCATATAAATGCTGAAATTGCCTTAGTTTCAAAAATTAATCATCAGTTGCTGTGCGTATAGTAGGAGGAAAAATGAAAGGAGTGCGTTTGCAAGTGCCAAAAACATTCGATTCGCGACCAACAACAGATTACGCTAAGGAAGCGTTATTTAATTTACTATCCAACAAATTCGATTTTGAAAATTGCGATGTGTTGGATTTATTTACAGGAACAGGAAGTTTGTCATTAGAATTTGCGTCAAGAGATGCGAATAGCGTTACTTCCATAGATTGGAATACTGCCTGTTTAAGATTTATTGGAGATATTTGCAAAAAGCACAGTTTGACGCAAGTTAAACTATTAAAAAATGACGCTATAAGATTTGTGAGCATTGCCAACATCAAATTTGACATTATTGTTGCTGATCCACCCTATGATTACAAATACTATAACAAACTGATTCTTAGCATTTACGACAAAGAGCTTTTAAAACCTGGTGGCGTATTGGTAATTGAACACGGAAGACAGAATAATTTTAGTGATTTACCTGGTTTTTCAGAACTTCGCAACTATGGCGGAGTACATTTTAGCTTTTTCGAATACTTAGATCCTGAAAATTAAATTGACAACTATGAAAGTAGGCCTTTTTCCCGGTTCATTTGACCCATTTACAAAAGGACACGAAGACGTTGTCCGTCAAGCACTTTTGCTTTTTGGACACATAATAATTGGTATTGGTGTGAACGAAAATAAAAAATACCTATTTGATCTTGACAAAAGAATTAAACATATTGCGTCGATATTTGAAGGTGAAAAAGTTACGGTGCAGCACTTCAGCGGCCTAACAGTAGATTTCGCAAAAACATGCAACGCTCAGTTTCTTGTTCGTGGCTTGAGAGATTCACGCGATTTTTCTTACGAACGAGCTATTGCACATACCAACGAACAATTGTCTGGCATAAAAAGTGTATTTCTCTTAACACGTCAAGAATTTGGTTCAATCAACGCAACAATTGTTAGAGAAATATTTATCAACGGGGGCGACATAGCACCATTTGTAACCAAGCCAGAACTGCTCGTTATTTAGCTGGTCTGATTTTTGAATGTTGTAAAAACAAATTTTCTATCATGAAATACTTTGGATTTCTAGTGCTTCTTTTTGCTGGATTGTCACATGCTCAAAACACGATTAATATCATTGGGCTGAGTCCTGTAAAGCCAGGAACAGACGTAACTGCTGAACGTTTTGAAGATTTATTTACCCACACGATGGCTGAAATAGCTTTTACTGAGGTCAAATCAGACAGTACATTCGAGCTAAAATTTACATTGACTGAAATTCAAAAAATAAAAATTTCTATTGCCGGCAACTTCTGTTATTTGTACGTTCAGCCTAATCAATCGTATAAAATTTATATTTCGAATGACAAAATCTCTAATTTCAACAACCCTCTAGGCAATCAAGTGGAATGTTCGTTTTTCGATTTAGATTCAAGCGACATCAATTACAAAATTTTAACTTTCGATCGTTGGATTGATGGTTTTGTAGGAGAAAACTATCATTTACGCACAAAAGGTGATAGTATTTTTCTTAAACGACTCATTCTTTTTGAAAACGCGGTAACTAAGCGATTCCAAACGGACACCTGTTCTTTTTTCAAGCAGTATATCAAGTATAGAGTAGCTTCTTTGGAGGAATTAAATTTTGTTGGAGCACGAGATGAGCGGGCGCGTTATACTGTAAATATTGCTTCTTTCACGGTTTTTTACAAAAATGATGAGTACATGAACTATATCCGTGATTTTTACAAAAATTACTTGGATCGTATTTCAGACGAACTGAACAACAAAATTTATAAAGCCATCTTAGCAGGTTCGCCAACAAAACTCATTAATCTTTTAGGAGAGGATTACCGTTTGGCCAATGTCCGCTTACGCGAGTTGGTTATGATTATTAGTTTGGCTGATGTTTATCACGACAAAAGCTATCCTCAATCTAGAATATCTACAATCTTAGATTCAGTGGCGCGCCATGGTTTGTTTGGGGAAAATCAAATCATTGCGAAAAACACCTTATTTAAATTGAATCAGTTGAATTCAAGATCTCTCTCCCCTGCTTACGAGTTTTTCAACATCAGAAATGAAAATATTGCTAACGGGAAGTTTGCGCCGAGATACACCTATATTCAATTTATCACCCTCGACCAATCCAATTGCTTGTTGCAGTTTGAAATGTTGAAACAACTTTACACCAAATATAGTTCATCAGTTGAATTCATTACCGTTGTTTTAAATCAATCGGATTGGAATATTATAGAAAAAAAGCTCAATTTGAAAGATGTACCTTGGACAGTTGTAATTCCCAAAGACCACACAGCCACAAAAAAGTCCTTTCAACTTTCTTCATTTCCGCAATATGTATTGATAGATGCTCAAGGTTACATTGTTTCGAGCAATGCTGCGTCTCCAGTTCCTGATGGGAGTTATAAAACCATTGATTATTATTTCTATCAGATTCATAAAATCATGATGCGCGAGAAATAACGGCCCTCAAGCAGGATTGCGAAAACCCCATTTTTTATTGCCATTGTCAATGCGATTAAAATTTATGCAAATGTAGTTTGAGTGAAGTTTGTGGAAACACGAAAATTCGCCTTTTTGGTAGGTACTGTTATGCGGTCATGCTGATTGCTCCACCCAGTTAATACTTATATTCACTGATTGCAACATAAAATATATACGCATTTAAAATCATGTAAAATATTGCAGGCAAAGAAATCAAAAGACTATCCTTTACTTTAATTCTTATCATTACAGCAAGCAACATTAAGATGGCAAGGCCACCGGATGATATTAGCAAAATCAGGTTAAATCGCAATCCAATTAGTAAGCCCAGAGCACCTACAATTTCCAAGGCGATTATAAGAAATCCTATTTTTTTTAGATTAAAGCGTTCAAATTCTCGCTTCATATGAGGTGAAATAACATATGAAATAGAATATACGATAAAAGAGAAGCTTGAAAATAATACACAAAAAATCAATAAATAATTCATATCGAAATTATGTCCATTGAAAACAATGTTATAAAGACACATAAAATCAGAAAAATCAACGACGGTAGATGTTTGATAAATGGATTTTTAATTTTGAAATGGAAATATTGTGCCGATAACATAAACAATCCCATTAAAATAGCAGGTACAGCGATTAATTGAGGAAACCAAATGCCAGCAACCAACAAAGTGGCTAACGAAACTTTAAATGCTCCTACGAAGGTCCGAGTTAAATCACTTAGCCCGAATTGTTTAAATTCCTTGATGACTACATCATATCGAAAAATCCAAACATAGGCAACTGATGTTGCTACGATAATTTGTGCTGCAATTAGGAAATTTATCATTTTAATTATTTTTTAATTTTTGGTTATTACTGTTTTGTTCAATAACGGTCGTTTGCCGTCGTATTTTGAACAAAAATAAAATTTGTTTTCAAATAAATGTGTTTATGTTCTGTGGTTTCTCATTATTTCAAGTCATTTTTTCTCAGAGCAATTATGATTTACATTTTTCAAGTTGTAGATGTCGTCAAAGTATGCTTCATAATGGGCAATCTGTCTTTAAACCTCGCTTGCGCCCTCTAAAATAGTCAAAATTTCAATTTATCAGCGCTGTTTAGCTAATCTGTCGTAAATATTGCTCGCGTGAAGTCTTTGAAACAAGAAAATTTGCATCGATTATGGGGGTTCTGTTTTAAAAAAATGCATTTTTAATGATGAAATCCACTAGAATCAATCTACTTTTTTGATTTTTGATTTATTTAGGACGCTATTGGTGCAAGATTATTTATAGTTTCGCTAAAAAACCTTGCACTTCAATATAAAAAAACTATAACGGGATTAATGATTTTCAACGCTAAATGAAAAGAAAGGCTTTCACACGCAATTCTGCATTTTTCTTTGCTAAAAATGATTTTAGAAATTTGTATTAAAGAAACAAATCGTGTTTTTTCTCAAATTGATTTTCAGATCAACTAGAAATCTTCTTTGTTGCATTCACATTATATCGTTCTTTAAGATTGGCAGCAACTTAAATTTTTACGCCATGGTAATCCTTAGTTAACAATCGGTAGGCATCGGTATAGTTACCCAAATCATCTCGTATGATTAAATTTTCTTCGAGTTCTTCAATTTTTTCAAACCCAAAGATAGAGCATCTTCTTTTTAGAACTCCAGGCTTTCCATAAACATGTAAATTGCGCTGTGGATACAAACCCATTTTACGTGCAAAGTTTAGAAACGAAGAATCCGAAGGATAAATCAACGCCAATTTACCATTCTCATTGAGAAGAGCCACCGACTTTTCGAAAAATTGTTCTATTTTGGATGTATTTGCATGTTTGGCGAGATCAATAACAGGATTGTTGGAATTGAACGCGTCAACAAAAAACGGAGGATTAGAGACAATTAAATCAAAACCAGAGGTAGCAGTAAATTGCAAAAAATTTGAATGAATTGCTCTGCAACGCTTGCCAAGTTCGTTTCTTCTAAAATTTTGTTGAGCCAAGACCACTGCGTCAGGATTGATATCTAGTGCAGTAATTGTTGCATTTGCCGACTTTTGAGCTAGCATTAATGACAAAACACCAGTTCCTGAGCCAATGTCCAATATGGTTTTAATATTTCTATCAAACTCCAACCAAGAACCGAGAACAAGCGCGTCCGTGCCAATTTTAAATACAGAATCCTTCTGCTCAATATCAAAATACTTAAACCGAAAGAGTCCCATAATCAGAGAACATTCCCTTTGTATCGAATAATGAACTCCGTAGCTCCAAAGCCATTGCGTGTATAATTCAAATCGTTGACTTCGCAGTTTTTGAATTTTCGTAAATAATTTCTTACTTCACGCATTAAAACTTGTTCGCCCACGCCATGTACAATTTCAACTCTTTTTACCTTTTTTTTCATGAAATATTCCAGTCTCTCTTGCAAAATTTTCATCTGATAATTGAGAATCGCTGTATTGGTCCACCCCCTGTGGTTGTCTATCAATTCATGCATGTGCAAATCGATTATTGTAGATTGAGTAACTTTCAAAGACTTTTCATTGGTCTTTTTTGGTTCAATCCTGTCCTTTTCTGTCGGATTTTTCTTCAACAATTCATCCCGAGAAAACTGAATGTCAATTACATGCTCAGTGAGCATTTCCCGAAGAAAACCATGTTCATCTAAAACAATAACAACTTTCTTGTTTTTGAATTCATGAATTGTAAACTCACCCGAATCATGCATCAACAGCACTTTTTGACCGATGCTAAACTGCCGACTCATTTTTGATGAAAGTTAACAATTCAAGTAATTTGGGATAATTAGAGTAAAAAACCCATATAACAAGAGCAATACTGCCTAACCAAGTAAGCGAGTAAAAGATTTTTTTATTAAAAGACATATCCTCAATTACAGGCACCTCTAAAACGCTATTTACCTCGCTTGCCATTACATCTTCAAATTCTTGGGATTGTGCAACGTCTGAATCAACCATTTTTTTGGCCAATGCAGAATGTTCTAAAATTACACGCTTTATCGTATGGAATTCCTGGTCACTTAATTGGTCGTACGTTTTCACATAATCAACATTACGAAATTTAAGTTCTTTATGAATACTCAGAATTTTTTGAAATGCTCTAACTCGAACACCTAACAGAAAACCGAAACCCATGACCAAATAATTCCCAAAATACAAGCCCAAAACAATTATAGTCAAAGAAGATAAAAGCAAAAAATACAATCTCAAAACATCTTTTCTATCAAAAAATAAGAGATACATCAATTGACCGCCATCAAGTGGGTCTATAGGAATCAAATTAAGAACATTTACCGACGCGAACAAAACACCAGCATACACCAAATAGATTTGCTGAAATTGTAATCCTAAAAAGAATAGGGCCACACCTATCACAATTCCTGGCACTGGACCAGCTAAAATAACATTAGCACGCTCCTTTTGGGAATAGGAATTGGACTTCTTGCCTTGAACCATAGCTCCTAAAAATGGTATAAAAATCATTGCTATATTTTCGTATTTATAACGCTTCATCATGATGTAGTGCCCAAGCTCATGAATAAATAGCACGGTAACTATCAATCCAATCATTAGAATACTGTCGGAAATAAAGAAATAAAAAAGCACCGCAAAAAGCAGTACAGACAACAAGGTTTTCGACATCGAACCTTCACGTTTGTTTATAGGTAAATCAGGTTTTGGCTGATATGAAAAATTCCAATCATTCATAGTTGGCAAAATTGCGAAAATAAAATGGAGTAATGACTGTTTACTTTTTGTGAACAAAAAATAAGCGAGTTCATCGGGATTCTAAATCAAAAAAGTAACTTTGCAAATCAAAAAGCAAAAGACATACAAAGATGAGTGTATTAGTTAACAAAAATTCTAAAGTAATTGTTCAAGGTTTCACTGGAAGTGAAGGAACTTTTCACGCTGAGCAAATGATTGCATACGGCACAAATATAGTGGGTGGAGTTACACCTGGAAAAGGTGGTGCCGAACATTTAGGAAAACCCGTTTTTAACACAGTTGCAGACGCAGTATCAAAAACTGGCGCTGATGTTTCTATAATTTTTGTTCCTCCTGCTTTTGCAGCAGATGCAATTATGGAAGCAGCTAACGCAGGAATACTAGTGATTGTTTGTATCACTGAGGGAATACCAGTTAGTGACATGGTGAAAACGAAAGAATATTTAAAGGCATACAATGCTACCTTGATTGGCCCTAACTGCCCTGGTGTTATTACACCAGGTGAAGCAAAAGTGGGTATCATGCCTGGTTTTGTATTCAAAAGAGGAAAAATTGGAATTGTATCCAAATCAGGAACTTTGACCTATGAGGCTGCTGATCAAGTGGTTAAAGCGGGTATGGGAATCACTACAGCCATCGGTATTGGTGGCGATCCTATTATCGGAACGACAACCAAACAAGCCGTGGAATTGTTGATGAACGACCCAGAAACAGAGGGAATTATTATGATTGGTGAAATTGGAGGAAACTTGGAGGCCGTGGCTGCTGAGTGGATTAAAGCCAATGGAACAAAGCCAGTGGTTGGATTTATCGCCGGTGAAACTGCTCCAAAAGGCCGAACTATGGGTCACGCAGGAGCAATTGTTGGAGGTGAAAACGACACAGCAGAAGCAAAAAAACGCATATTGCGCGAATGTGGAATTCACGTGGTTGACTCCCCTGCTCAAATCGGAGCAAAAATGGCTGAAGTATTGGGCGTTCACGCTTAACAATTAATATATTAAGAACTTAAAGCCTCGATTTACTCGGGGCTTTTTTTATAGGAATAGGAATAAATGTAACATTGTCAAGTTTAAAAATTATATCTACACCTATAGATATCTGCTCATGAAACCATTGACCCTATTTTCTCTCTTGCTTATGCACTCGCTTGTACAGAGTCAAAACGTTACAAGACCAAGTACATCTGAGAATCAATCATCCAATTCTGGTATGTTTTCTTTAGGAGTTAGAAATACCATTAGTCTTTTTAATTCTCACGATGTTGCCGCATTTGGCGCTGGCGGGAATTTTAGAATTCAACTTTCTGATCGGGTAAACACGGAATGGTTTGCCGACTTTATCAAATCATCTACTCAAGATTTGGGAAGGAACCGACTATCACATCGGCTGGTCTGTAATGTATTATTTACTGAATCCCGCCAAAACAAAAATCGTTCAACCATACATTGAAGCTGGACATTGTTTTGATTACACCAAACTTTCAATTACCAGTACCAATATTTCCAAAGACCGCTGGAGCAGCGCAATGCAAATGGGAGTTGGAGTGCATTTCAATATCACAGAGCGCTTCGACGTCACACTGAAAAGCCAATATATGCTGCATTTGGGTGGACATATCCATGCGCTCAAAGACAATTCTGGCATTTATCAAATCAATGAACACGATGGTTTTGAGGCAGAAGGACATTTGCTTAACACCATTAGTTTGAACTATAAAATTGGACGTATATGGAAAAGATAATTGTAGGATTGAGTTCACTCTTGCTTTCGTCGATTTTTGCACAAGCGCAAATAGATGCATCTCAACAAATTGAACGTCATCAAATGTGGTCGGCAAATGCCAGTTTCACACCGAGTTATATGTTTCGCCAAAACACAGTTCAATACTATCTCCAAGGTAGTCTATCCTATTTTGTTCGTCCACAAATCAGCATACAAGGAGATGCTGCGTTTTCATTTCGACAAAACAATCAACAGAGCTTCATTCCATTAAAATACCACAGTGGATTCTTAGGTGCTTGCTACCATTTCACAAAAAACAGAAATCTAGACCCCTATGTTGGCTTCCAATCCGGTTTTAGTTATTTGGAACGTACCTATTCCACAATAATTGGAAATCCTTGGACAATAATATTTGCGGAAATTATCCCAAATGTTTCATTGCTAGGCGGTTTTAACTTCTACGTGAATCGATACTTCAATATATTTGTAAATCTTAGATATGTGTATGGTAAACCCTCAAAAAGTATTCAATCTAAGGATGGTCTACACGAAATCCGTTTTGCCTTCGGATTGGGATTCAACTTGGGTAAAAGAATGTAGTTTTCCTTTTTGGCTTTATCTTTATGGCCTCGAAAAACCACGAGCCATAGGGGAATAAAACCTTTTCACCAACATGCTATTCCCTCATTGATTTAGATAAGGTCTCGGCAATCCAGCAATTTGGCTGAAATCTTTGTTGCTTCCTCCAAATTCAAAAAACTCACGATTTTAAGAAACCAAGTCTAAGGCAAAACAAAGAGCTACATCGCTCTCAACCAAAAATCAGCCAAGGAACCTTTACCTGTTGCAGCGCCCATTTTATAGGAATAGTTCACTTTTAAAGCTTCACCCAAAACAGCATTGAGTATCATAATTTTCCCGTCTCGTGAAATCATAATGTCAAATGATTCTCCAACAGTGATGCGACCAATAAAATCATTGAATCCAGATTGATTGGTTCGAAAACCATTGATTGCAATAATTTCATCATTTGCGCTTATTCCTGCCTTTTCAGCAGCACTGCCCGCTTGCACTCTGCGCACAGCCAATTTGCCATTAGATTCAGCCAAAGATGTTCCAAAAAAAGGCTCTAAAGTCTCAGACTTCGTTACTTCAAGACCGATAGAGGCAAAGGCATCAACATAATTCAATTCTTTAGTCCCCCAGATGTAATCTTCGAAAAATAAATCCAAATTTTTACCAACAAAGCTCTCCAAGTCCTTTTTGAATTCCTCTTCCAAGAAACCACGATTCGCCTTAACATAAAACTTGTCATACAACAAACGCATAAAATCATCGAGCGATTTTTCACCATTAGTAGATGCAATAATCATGGCATCTACAACTGCGCCAATCAATAAACCTTTGGAATAGTACGAAATGGTTGAATTATAGCTGTTTTCATTGGGATGATATAACTTAATCCATGCGTCAAAACTGGCATGTGCAACAGGCTGAATTTTATTTCCTGGCTGATTTTCTACAGTGTTGATGGTGCCAAAGAGCGTTTTTAAATATTGGTCCTTAGAGTAAAAACCTGCTCTTCGAAGCAACAGTTCATCATAATACGTAGTGAATCCCTCCATCACCCATAGCAGCGATGTATAATTTTCTTTGTCATAATCAAAAGGACCAAGCTCAAAGGGACGCAAACGCTTAACGTTCCACAAATGAAAATATTCGTGTGCTACCAAGCTCAAAAAGCTCAGGTATCCAGAACCAGAATATGAAAAGCGACGAACATTCAAAGTGGTTGAATTTAAATGCTCCAAACCTCCACCGCCATTTTCGGTGTTGTGGATAATAAACAAATAATCCTTGTTTGGATTTGTACCGAAAACAGCTGTTGTAACCTCTACAATTTTGGCCATATCAATTTTCATTCGATCAATTTCATGATTACCTTCGCCATAAATTACAACGCGATGCTTGATATTCGCAGCCATAAAATCAAATTTCTCGTGGTTGCCTATTTCCAACGGGCAGTCTACAAGTTGGTCATAATGATCAAAACGAAAAGAAAAAGTGCCATCGCTTGCCAAACCTTCTGCTGCCGAAGCAAGTCCGCAAGCAACATCTGAAAAACTAGGGTGTGGCTGCACATTCAATACCCCATTAAGTGCTTTATAACCATCTACATACATAAAAAGTGATGTGCCATTCACATAACCGTGAGTATGATCCAAAAAGCTTGTTCGAACAGTCAGGTCGAAGGCATATACTTCATATTTCAGTTTCACTTTTTTCGACTTATCGCTATCAACAGCCCAAGTGTTTTTGTCTGTTTTTTTTACAGACAACGACTTCCCGTTTTCATCGAAAGCCTTTACCAAATTAACGTGTTTTGGGAATTCGCGAACCATATACGAACCGGGTGCCCAAACAGGAAGCTTAAATTTCAGCTGCTTTTTTTCGAAGTTTGAAAACTCTATTTCCACATGGTAAAGGTGGTTGTTTGGCTCTGGCATGCTCAGTTGATAAGAAATTTGTTGGGCGTTTAATCCTGTCAGACAATTTAAAAAAACAACAACGGCACTTAATAGTCTCATTTTCATGTAAAATAATTTTAGTTCAAAGATACAAGAAATAGAACTTTTTTAAGTCAATTAGTGCAGATCAAAATTCAACTGACAAAAAAGTTTAAATTTGTTCGCAACAGAAATTACTGAAAACATGGGCTCCTACAAGATCAAGAATCTCGAACACTATTTCAAATCGTACCGGAAATCAATTGAGAACCCAAAGAAATTTTGGGGGAAAGTTGCCAGAGAGAACTTCTCTTGGCATCAATCTTGGGACAAGGTGGTTGATTTTGATTTTGAGGATGCCAAATTTGAATGGTTTAAAGGTGCTAAATTGAACATTACAGAAAATTGCATTGACCGCCATTTATTAGACAAAGGAAACAAAACTGCACTTATTTTTGAACCGAACGACCCAAATGAACATGCGCAGCACATCACTTACACTGAATTGCACAAACAAGTTTCTAAAATGGCGAATGTGCTTCGTAACCAAGGCGTTCAAAAGGGTGACCGCGTTTGCATTTATTTGCCAATGATTCCAGAATTGGCGTATGCTGTTTTGGCTTGTGCTAGAATTGGCGCGGTGCATTCTGTTGTTTTTGCTGGATTTTCTTCCACTGCTTTAGCCACACGCATCGAAGACTGTGACGCAAAACTTGTAATTACATCTGACGGTGGTTACCGAGGCAACAAAACAATTGACCTGAAAGGTATTGTTGATGAAGCACTTACCAAATGTACATGTGTGAACCAAGTACTTGTAGTGAAACGCACAGGCGCCGAAATCAATATGGAAAATGGACGAGACTTGTGGCTTCAACCACTTTTAAATAAAGCATCAGCCATCAACGTAGCAGAAATCATGGACGCCGAAGACCCTCTGTTTATTCTCTATACTTCCGGCTCCACTGGCAAACCCAAAGGCATGATGCACACTTCTGGAGGTTATATGGTTTACACAGCATACACCTTTCTAAATGTGTTCAGTTATGAAGAAAATGACGTATTTTGGTGCACCGCAGACATTGGGTGGATTACTGGGCATTCCTACATCCTTTATGGACCCCTGCTGAACGGAGCTACTACAATCTTATTTGAAGGTGTACCTTCTTTCCCTGACTTCAGTCGCTTTTGGGAAGTGATTGAAAAACACAAGGTGAATCAATTTTACACGGCTCCAACAGCCATTCGCGCCTTAGCCAAAGAGAGTTTGGATTATGTTCAACGTTTTGAACTAAAGTCTTTAAAAGTCATAGGCTCTGTTGGCGAACCCATCAACGAGGAAGCGTGGCATTGGTATAACGACCATGTAGGCGGAAAGCGATGTCCGCTAGTGGATACGTGGTGGCAAACTGAAACAGGAGGGATTATGATTTCTCCTCTGGCGTTTATTACGCCAACCAAACCGACTTATGCTACTCTACCGCTTCCAGGGATTCAACCTGTATTGATGGATGAACTCAATAATGAAATTAGAGGAAACCAAGTGTCTGGAAGTTTATGCATCAAATTTCCTTGGCCAAGTATGGCTCGTACCATTTGGGGCGACCACCAACGCTATAAGGAAACCTATTTCACTGCATTTTCAGGAAAATATTTTACCGGAGATGGAGCCTTGCGCGACGAGGTCGGCTACTACAGAATCACAGGTCGTGTGGATGATGTGGTAATCGTTTCTGGTCACAATTTGGGAACAGCTCCAATCGAAGATGCCATCAATGAACATCCAGCGGTTGCAGAAAGTGCCCTTGTAGGTTTTCCGCACGACATTAAAGGAAACGCTTTGTACGGCTTTATTATTTTGAAGGAATCGGGCGAAAGTCGAGAGCGAGGAAATCTTACCAAAGAAATAAACCAGCTCATTACTGACCAGATCGGTCCAATTGCAAAACTTGATAAAATTCAATTTGTTAACGGATTACCAAAAACCCGTTCAGGCAAGATAATGCGCCGCATCTTAAGAAAAATTGCAGAAGGAGATTTTAGTAATTTTGGGGATATTAGCACGCTACTAAATCCAGAAATTGTAGATGAAATTAAGGATGGAAGGGTTTAAAGAAATTGCAACTTAAAGTTGAGAAATAGTGATTTCAAATCCCTAAACATCTTCCTTCCCTCGTTCAGTAATCTAACGCATCACAATGATTTTTTTAGACATAACATCTGTTCCTCGCTGAATTTTCAAAATATAAACCCCTGGCGCGAGCGATTCTGTATCAAGTGAAAAAGAATGTTGTCCTGTGCTTTGTGTTCCTATAGAATTGATCAAGACTTCAGCTCCCAAATAATTACAAACAGACACAGATACAAACATATCTGACGGCAAAGAATAATCTATAGTTAAATAGTTATTTGCGGGATTTGGATAGCAATTGACATCACTTAAGATATTACTTTCAATCAAACTTGCAGAACTACAAAAACCGGGAATATTTGAATCGAGCCAATTTATCCTCGTAATAATCCAACTTTTTAGTGAATCTAATTCTGCCAAATATGTTGTTGCCACAGGTCCAAAATCTGGCGCAGGCCCACTCATGCCTAGAATCGGCCATTTTTGAAAATGTCTCGCTTCAGCGTTTATCACAAGGTCTCCTATACTGTCAATGTATGAGAAAAGATAGGTTGTATCAAACATCGTTTGTCTATACGACTCATAGGTGCAACGAAGTTCGTTAGCAAAAGTGCTGTCTTGGAGCAACCGAACATACCAACCTGACGAGTAATTATCTGTGAAGCAATCATTATTTAAATGAGCCCAACCACCACCAGAATAACCGGAATAAATCGCACAACCTGTGGCCAAATTTTTCCAGGCCCAGTCAAAATCCCAAACGGGTCCAGCTTTCAATTTACCTCCATTCGAATATTTGTCTTTGTTGAAAAACACACTTTTTTTAAACCCATCAGCATTTCTTGCCAATTCATTTACCAAGAAATAGTCAATAAAAGAGGATACATCCAAGTACTTTCTATATCCATTAATGGGGTCGGCAAAATCCGGGCTATACAATGCAGTTTCTAAGCTATCTACAAAAGACGCTATATATATCTTCTGTGCAGGTTGAATAGCAAATTCATCAGGATATTCATAAACAAAATGTATGTCAAAAGTAGGATGGTCGATTGGCGAATAATTCGACTGAAAACTGTTGTTATTATTATAATAATTTTGCTGAAGAATATATCCACCAGATAATTGATCTCCCATCGTGTCTGCAGGGGTTAAATTTGCGATATTTACTCGGTTTATATCGCGTTTGATTTTTTCGCCAATAACGTAAATGCCTTGGTAAGAACTATCAATAAGCACTTCACAAAGCTGCATGAGCGGACTATAATTTCCCATAAGCCCAAAAAGATTTTGAGACATTATATTTTTCACAAGTGAACGGTCATTGTAATTGGAAAGTAAAACCCAATCGTTTTCATCTGGCATGCCTAAAATGGGAACATTGTTGTTTTCACCAGTAGATGTTCTCGTTTCAACACTGAATGGCTTTTGTGGATATCCTGATGAAGACGCGCCTCTGATAGAAATTCCAATATTTCCATTGTAGATATTTGGCGCATCATCCACATAAGTAATATTACCAACACCGTTGTATTTTATTTCCATCAAACAATTGATTTTTGAATTCTGAACAATTGCTTGATTCTGTGTATTGATCAAAACGATTGGCAGTTCCGAGCTAATAAAAGATACAGTTCCGAGGTCATTGACACAAATCTCAAAACTTCCGGTTCCGCCTCCATAGCCAAAAACTTGTATGTAAATAGAGTCTCCTGGAGTAAGGTCATAAAGCATGAGATAAGAGTAATAGTCCATTCCACCATCGTCATCGCAACCCAAGGATTGAACATTTGAACATATATTACCTGTCCAAACAGCCAGACCCGTATCATTCAAGCTACCACTTAACGTTTCAAAACTTAAGTTTCCAGAAGCAGGTATAACCATAGAAAACCAGATATCACTTCCTTGAAAAGCAGCGCAATTCGGGTTGAAACCTGAACCTGGATACCCAGTATTGTTAGCTGTTAAACAATCAATAGCGTCTATAGGAATGGCGGTGCAAGGATGACTTCCCTGAAGAAGCGGAGTCTCGCAATCGCCAACAGATGAGAATACAAATCCTGTATTTGGATTCGGACCGTTTTGATGAAGTATATTCCACGAATAATCCTGAAGCACGTAGCTGTTTTCGTTCTCGTAGTTCCCAGGGCTATATATCAAATTGATGGTTTCGCCATTGCATATAGCCACATTGACAACACTTCCATAATCAGTTGCGCTATATATTCCAACTGAAACATTGTTAATCAAAACTTCAAGCGTCGCACCATTCCAGCCATCTCCATAGGTATCTTGCATGGATAAGGTATAGGTGCAACATTGTGCGTTAACTTTTGTGCTTTGAATGCACAAGACGAAAAACACTAAAAATGAAAGTACAATTCTTGTCATAAAGTTTAGTTTTATATTTAAATTTATCTTTAAATGATTCAGAGATTTTTAACAATCAACTTCCTAAGCAAAATGTTCTCCGCCCGATATTCAAAAATATATATGCCTTGCTCCAATCCTTCGATATTAATTAGAAAGTCTTCATCATTTATATTTTGAATGTCCAAAATCTTCATTCCACTCAAGTTGATTAGCGCAATGGAGGCATTTGCTGCGAGGGAATTCACCTGTATAAAATTTTGCGCCGGATTAGGATAAATTTGGATAGACGCGTTTGTGCTTTCCGAAATAAATACTGTTGAAATTTCACATGAACTTGGCCAAGATTCAAAAAGATGAAACAATCCAATATCTGAAGTGTACATCAAAAAATTATCATGACCTACATTTGATACGGTATCTAAAGAATGTAGGTTTGTGACACCGATTCCATAAAAAAAATTTACGTAATTGAAGTAAATTGAACCTCTTTCTAATCGATGGTTTCCTTGTAAAATGGCTTGACAAGATACATCTAAACCAGAAGCCTGAGGATTGTTGTCGTTTGCACCCAAAAGATAAACAACCTCTCGTGTGCCTAGTGTATTTTTTATAGAATCTTCACCGAAAGATGCTGGATAAGTAAACAAATTTGCTAATCCATAGCGCCAATCGTTGTAACCAGAACAAAATGTGATTGGTGGTGCAAACTGATCTATGGTACCATTTACCCTTCTTTTGTTATCCAAATATAAATAAGAACCAGAATTAGCAATGATAAACTTGCTGCTGATTTCATGTTGTGTGCACAAAATATCTGGAAATGGCGTAGTTGCTGCATAACGATTTGTCAATTGACCACCTGCAGAATGTCCAGTGAAAACAAGCGCTTCAGCATTCGGGAAATACTCAGTTAGTCGTAAAATCATGGTGTCTAACACCGCATAAGATGAGATTTCTTCAGGTCGAGGATTGGTGATTTCATTGAGCGACACAGAGCCATCTGACCAACCTCCATCGGTCCAATACAAATGCTCATTATCCAAATTGTGAGAGTCGATATCAAGATTTGTTAAAAACTGAGGTGCGATAATTAGAACTGAATCCATGTCCACTGAACTTAACGAAGCAGCTGTCATCATGTTATTATAATACACATCAGCGTCTCTATTGGCACCGTGAACAACAAGTACAAAGTATTTAATACTCATATTTTGAACGCTCAAGTCATGATTAGAAAAATAGGGAATTTTCAGGCTTGAACCGTTGATATTGATTAATATTTTCTCAGAGCCAACGACATCAACCTGAGCAAAAGCAAAGAACGAAGTGAAAAGTAATGCAACGTGAATTATTTGACTTTTTGCAAAGCCAAAAATTCGATGAAGCACAAAACTTAAATCCGAAATGTCCATGGTTATCAATATTATCGTTGAAAAATACTCATCAAAAACACTCTAAAAAATACAATTTGAGACGTTGCTAACGCATTAAAAATCAATTTTATAGCTAATTTGAAATTAAACCTCAATTTAACGCGTTCGGGCTGTCAAATATAGTTTTTTTTGAACATCTAGAACATGTTATGCAACACTAAATTATAACTCTAAATATTAGTAAGTTAGACTTAAAATTTACTAATTAAACGCGTCATAAGTTCTGAAAGAAATATATTTAAAAAAAACGGCAAATCAACGTTTTATTTAGAAATTAAAATTCGCTCTCGGATTAACCCATGATTTGTTTGTATTTGCAAGAAATAGATCCCCTCAGGAGTATCACTTGGCATGTAAACAGCAGACGTATCTGCATAAAATTGAACTATGATTAACTGTCCATTTATGGATGTTATTTGTAAATTTTCTATCTCAATATCTGGATTTATAGATAAGTAGAACAATCCATGGTTTGGATTTGGAAACACGCGAAGGCGAATATCATGTGATTCAGCAACTTGGAGTGCCGCGTCATTCTGGTGGATTACCCCAACTGCATCCAAGTCAAAGCCACCTGAGTAAAATGGGGTTGGAAATAATTCATTGATGATATTGCCTTGGCTATCGAAAGTAGCGAAATTTGGATCTATGGAACCAACAACGTCTATAACGCGCACATGCGTGATGTTGTTGATGTCTATACTTGCAGAATCTATTAGGTCTTCCAAGTTGAAAGGTGTTCCATAACTTACACGATATTTCCCTGCCAAATTGTGAATTTTTGTCGCATCAAGCGACCCAAATGGTCCAACTTGAACATCACTTGGAGTTAGTGAAACCGATGGAAAACGAACAAAACGTTCACCATCCGAACTCACTTCGACAAAAGCCAATTCTAAATAAGTGTCGCTCAAACCATTTTCAAAAATGCAAAAATCTGGTCCAGTACCGTTCACTATCGGCAATGCGAATCGTAATGTAGCTGTTCCGCCATCTCCCAAACTAAGCACATCAAAACTGTTGCCCGCAGCAGGACCTAAGGCGTTATAAGGCACTCCAAAGGCAGCATAATTACTGCCTTCATGGGTCTGTGTAGGGTCTGAAACGTTGATGTATCCACGCTGAACTTGAATTTCTGTTGCCCATGCTACAATTGCACTTGAATCTTTATGAATGGCTGTAGACCCCAATTGACCGGCTGCTGGCGCGAATTGACCAAAAGAAATGCTGTTCAAAATCAATAATCCAAAAATCAATATCTTAGTCCTCATTATATATCAATTTAGTAGGATTCAAGCCTACGGTAAACTCAAACAATAAATTAAAATTCAAATCACAAACCAACACTTTACCTTGATGAATGAATTGACGAGCATCTAGAAAAACATAGATTTGCTGACCAAAAACACTCAACTTATCCATGTTGTACAAGGTTTGCAAAGGCAAATGCTCAATTAAATTTCCTGATAGATATTCGAAATTCGAGGGATCTATCAAACGGAGCGAAGAAGATGATGTTTGATAATCATATCCCAAAGCATACAACTGATTACCAAAGTATTTTAAAGAACTTATGGTTTTGTTTTCATTTAAAACAACGGTCTTTGATAAGGCATCTATTTGCAACAACTTGGATGGAATATTGGTATAGTTTCCTCGGGAAACAACAAAAATGCGATTTGAACCGTCGCTTACAATTGACCCCGGATTTCTACCTACTGTAATTCGCTGAATTTCGGAAAAATTCAACAAATCAATAACACTTACAGTACTATCCCCGAGTTCAGTCAACCCACCTGAATTAGAAACCCACAATTCGTTATTCAGAAGTACCATTTGATCAGGATTGGAACCTAACTGAATTTTGTTTTCAATACCAAAAGTGGTAGTATCTATTTTATACAAATAGCCATTAAAAGCGGAAACATAAATTTTTCCATTATGAAAAGCCAAAGACCGTGGTGATGCCCCAATACCATTTTCGCTTAACGATATCTGATGAAATAATCTTCCTGTTCGGCGATTAAGCACATGGATGATATGTGAATTGTTCATTGCGATATATAATTTCTCGCCGTAAATACCCATGTCATTTCCAGTATCACCCATACCCCACTCATTTTTGGCTTCAAACATATGGTCGTGTTGCTGATGAGTATTCCAATTGAAATAAGTCAACTCGCTATTGTTATGTTGAAAAAGACCTTCATTGAGTATCAAAAAAGCATTTGTGATGACAATTGGCACTTCAGAATCATTAGGCTTAGGTTTTCTGCACGAACCAAACTGAAACGCCATTAGCGCAGCAATTATCAACAAGCGATATGTTCTTTTTATTACCATAACCAAGTAAAACCAATTTCAAAATTTCTACCAGGCATTGGGAAGCCACGCATTACCTGATATTGAGTGTTTAAAAGATTATTGCATTTGGCATGAACACGATATCCCTGTGTGTTATTCTCACTAAATTTACCCTCATAACTAACGCGTAGATCGCTCAAATGAAATTCATCAAGTACATTAGCCGCGATGTTTTCTCCAAGTACATAGCGAAAATCGGTGAAGCTATATTCATAAGAAAATGTCCATGATTTGAATTTCGAAGTGATCTGAGTACTGGAATTCCAAAAAGGTGTGTAAGGTATTTGTTGACCATAAGTGGAACTCAAGGCATCGCTAACATCTTGAGCTACATTTAGGCCTGTTTTCAAAACCAATTCCAATCTAAAATTGTTTGATACATGAAAATATTCTGAGACAAATATCACATCAAATCCATAGGACTCAACTTCTTGAACATTGATAAAAGACCAAACAAATAAATTCTGTGTTGGAATCGAAACTATTTTGTCATTAATTCTTCCGTAAAACGCATCCAAACCGTAGTTAAATTTAAATCTATTAACGAAATCTCCTCTATGGATGCCCACATTAATCATTTTGGAAAGTTCTGGATTGAGCTGAAAATTTGCGCTCTGACCAAAAAATAGTTCAGAAAATGTTGCTACGCGAGCAAATTGTCCCGCCGAAAACCTAATTGCAGTCAAGCTTTTGTTCCGAGTTTTTGACCAATTCAATCCAAAAGATGGTGTAAACAATAGATTATCTTTCTTTTCACCCGAAATCCTAGTTTCATCAATCAAATACTGCATAGGCATATCAACCCTAAATTTAATCTTCTGAATGTTCCAAGTAGCTCCAAATTGAGCCAAAGTTCTGTGCCGAATGGGATATAAAATATTGGCGCGGTTGCTTCTCAAAGTTGAGATAATGTGCTGTAAACCATAATTGAGCTTAATTCTTTTCAAACTTATCAATCCGTTGTGTCCTATGTCTAGATTTTGTTCTATATAATTTTGAGAAAACGGCATATTCAATTGGAAATCATCACTATAGTTGGTATTGAGATAGGAGAAATTGGCGAAACTCACAAAATCTAAGTGCTCCATGAATGTCCATGAATGACGCGCTGTAGTTTGCAAAAAACGATTACTCAAATTTTGAAATTGAACTGGCTGATAAAAAACTACTGCTCCTGGCAACTCCCTTTCACTTGCTACACCTTGAGCTGAAAAGTTAAAACGATGTTTGGTGTTTGGCATCCACATAGCTCCCGCTCTTGCCCCTGCCTCTCTGGATAAATTGTATGTTCGAATTGTATCAAGTGAAACTAAACCATATTGGTATTTATAAGGATAATCGCCTTGATAATTGTAACCATAGGCTTGAATGAATATAGACCATTTTTCTTTACTTAAAAAGGTATTTGCCCCCAATTTATAACGACCAAAGGACCCCAAACTCAAATTTATCTGACCTGTTTTTCGATGGGGAGTAAACTGGTAATCCTTGTTGTTAATTTGAAGTACGCCGACGTGAGTTTTAGATAAAACCGGCGCATGCCAAACATCTACACCGCCAATGGTATATTTCACATTGATAATTCCATCTGCCTGAAAATCACCTAAATTAGCTGATCCCTGCTGATTAAATAATTGAGCTGCACCATTACTTATTAAAAGAAAATGCTGCGAACCTAAACCCCGTGCGTTCATCGTTTTTAGCCCTCCTAAACCACCATAACTTCGCATGTAAACACCTGGAAAAGTTCGAGTTATATCGCCTAAATCTTCGGGTATCCTTTCTTTGATTTCTTGCTCACCCATCGAAGCTCCACTAACCGTTGATCGCAAATCAATAATTTGACTGTGAGTTAAAACGATTTCAATCAACAATGGCAAAGTCACAAATGTTTGTAAACTATCCGTTGGTTTTTGCAATTGTGTGGAATCAGATTGGCCAAAAAGACCAAACGAACCATTAAATAAAATTATATATAAGGTAAATAATCTCATTCAAATTTTCGGGCTAGTGATGTACAACCAACTTTTGAACTTGTGTTCCCTGGTCCGAAATAAATTGAATAAAATAGATGCCAGAATTTAGGTTTGTGAGATCCAATCGAATTTCATTTTGTGTCGATTCTTGTTTTTCTATAATCCTTTGACCGTTTGCATTCACAAGAGCAATACTAAAGTCAGAAGCGTCAGAGGATCGAAGAAAAACAATATCATTGGCTGGGTTTGGATATACCAAATAATTCGCAAAATTTTCATCTATCAAACCAACTCCAGATTGCCAAAACACCAATTGATCTAAAGCAAAATAACCAGGCGTATTCATGCCCCATTCACCATTATCCGACGACTCCAACTGAAAAACCAAACGATTTACTGAACCCAACGAACTTAAATCCAAAGTTTCCCAAACATCCAAAATATAATGTTGTAAAGATTCATCAGAACGAAAATCTGCCAAATAAAATTCGACTATTCCTGTAGGTTGATCATCTGCATCCATTCCAGTAATGGTTAAACGAAACCAGTCAAGACCGTCAGTACCATCTTCTTCTCCATCGGCATTATAAATACTCCCAAATTGCTTTGCATAAGCATCTCCATCACGCATGGATATCGCAGCATAAACAGTATTTGTTACCGCCATTGAAACCATTTGAGTAGGCACAGCAAAAGTGATTTCACCGTTAGCATACCACAAAGCAAAATTCGATGAACCATTGACTCCCGAGCCTGCAAAACAGCTGTACTGGTTGTTCCAGCCTGGTGTGGTTAAATCATTCATTGCAGAAGCTGCAAACCCAGACCAAGATCCCCATGCATCGTTGTAGCTATTGTTGAATGTTGCTCCATTGATGGTGAAATTGCCCGTGCCATCACTTCCGTTCCAAAAGTTTCCGATGGGATTAAAAACAAAGTCTTCAAAGTCAACAACGTGCTGTGCGCTTGACAAAAACGATAAAAAGAACGCAGAAAGTGAAAAAATAAAATTTTTCATAAGTAAATCAATTTGCGTTATGCAACAAGTGAATTAGCGTCGCACAACAAGTTAAACAAATGACTTACAGGAATACATAGCAAGACGTGGAACATAATACATAGCTCCAAATCGGCCAAGCTTTTATCCTGAAAGCTATACCAAATATGATTTACAGGCAGGTCTTCTGACTCGTCTCACTTTTTTCTCCTTCCCATCCGTCGGCTGACGAACAGTGGTTCTTTGAAAAAAGCTGTTTTTAAGACTTACAGCTGCAGGAACAGTTCTTGATTTTCACAAGATTCCCTTTTAATCGAATGTTTGAACATTCAAACCCAAAATCGGGGCAAAGATAGTGAAAACATGATACGTGAGCATCTCGATAAAGAAAGTGTTAAAATAAATCTATTGGAAATTCATAATCAAAACCGAAAAACGTCTTCGATTTGTTGTTTTTGATGACCTTAGGATTTGGAATTTGTGCGCTCGAAAAAACGGGCGGCTCGAGCCCTAAAGCTTTCGATGCAGCACGATAATATACCTTCCGCGGCGGATGGTCATGATGACATAGGTTAAATATTTCCCCGATAACACCATGTTTTACAAGCGCCTGGACAAATCTAATCACGTCACCTTGATGAACCATGTTAACAGGGCTTTGTGGATTTTGAACTTGAGCTCTCGAAGCTAGAAAACGGCCCGGATGCCTATTTTTACCAATTAATCCTGCCAAACGTAAAATAAGTAATTTATCGCCAAAATAAGAACGCAGGGCTTCTTCATATTCGAGCTGCGTCAAGCCATAATCGTCAGGTCGAGCGGTGCAAGTTTCGTCAATTTCGCCCAAACCATCAGGATAAACAGAAGTTGAGGAAGTCAAAATCACTTGTTTCAAACTATTGAAATTAAAGTGTTTATAAATCCAAGCAGCCTGCTTCAAGTGTTCTCCCAATACAATCTTTCTACTTCCAATTGGATAGGAAATAACTAAAACATCAATACGTTGTGGTAAATTAATAGACTCGTTTCCTACTTCGAAATTAAAAACAGAAATGCCTTGATTCACAAACTCAGGATTGCGTTCTTTAGAACGAATGGAGACAGAAACATCATAACCATTTGACTTCATTTCCGTTGCCAATGGTTGACCAATAAAACCAGCGCCGAGAATAAAAACAGATGACTCAGACATGGATTCCGTGTGTTTTTAAGTGACCTAAAATAAATTTAACACGACCTTCCACAGAACATTTTGGCAATTCAACTACCTGATAATCATTTGCTTCGTAAGTGGATTTAATCACCTCAAAGGCTTTAATAGTCTCTTCAAAATCCTCCATGCGTTCATCGTCTTTGGTGAAAATTTCTTTCCAAGGCGGTAAAATAAACACTTGTTCAAAATAACGATGGCTTTGAATATCATTCAACAAAGTTGGGTAAGCATCAGTTTCATCCAAAACCAAATAGGATAGTACATCGAGCAAACAGCGATCGTAAAAGCAAAAATCAGATTCAGGAAATATATCGTAGTCCTCTATCATTTGTTGTTGAACATTTTTAGAAAAAGCATAAATATCGGCCCATGGTAAAGCACGAGAATTATTTTCCAAACTGAGTCGAATTTGTTCACGAGCTGCCTCACGTACTGCGCAAAATCCTTGTTCAATAAAGTATTCTATCAAACTCGATTTTCCCGAGCCTCCTCCTCCAGTAATTATAATGCGATTTTTGGGCATAAGTGGAGCAAAAATAAGGATAATTTCACCTTCAAACTACTGCAAATTCTCAAACAAGTCACCAATGAGAAAAAAGCTGCCAAAGACCAAAATTAAATCTTGAGTATCTGCTTCATCCTTAGCCTGATTTAAAGCAGCAAGGGGACTCTTAAAAACTTCATATTCAGAATAATGAATTGATGCAATTTGTTCCCATTCCTGTGTGGTGCGAGAACGCGCGTTTGAGAATTGTGCAAAATATTTATGCGAATCATCAGGAAATAAAGGAAATACCTCTGTCAAATCTTTGTCATTTGCTGCGCCGTAAATCAGGAATAAACGCTTATATATCAGCGACTTCAATTCGCTCAAGAGCATCCGAATTCCGTCGGCATTGTGTGCTGCATCAACAATCACCCTTGGATTTTCTTGAATAAGTTCCATTCGACCATGAAAATCAGTTCGCACAGCCACATTTTTCAAAGCTAAATCCATAAGATTTGTTGAAACCGAGATGTCTTGTAAGTTCGCAAACCAAAGAAAGGCTTGTTTGGCAGTGTTCAAATTTAACTGTTGGTAGTTCGCCAATAAATCGGAAGGGATATATTCATTAAAATCTACCCAACGCAGCTTTGCATCTACAGTTTTTACTTTGTCTTTAAATACTTTTTCGGTTTCGATATCGCGCTGCGCTATTAATGTGGGAGTATTTGGCTTTATTATGCCCGCTTTTTCTCCAGCAATAAGGGCTCTTGTGTCGCCCAAGAAATTCATGTGATCCAGACCAATATTGGTGATTACTGTCAAAACGGGTTGAATGACATTAGTTGCATCCAAACGACCACCAAGTCCTGTTTCAATAATACAGATATCGCAATTTTCATCACGAAAATAAGATAACGCTAAAGCAAACGTGAGCTCGAAAAAAGAAGGCTCAAAATCTAAATTCAATAACGGAATTTGTTCTTCCACCCAATCAATAACCTTTTCTTTCGAAATTTTCTGCCCATCAATTTTGATCCGCTCTCGAAAATCAAGTAAATGAGGAGAAGTGAAAATACCTGTTTTTAGTCCATGACTTTGACAAAGTGCCGCTAAAATATGCGAAGTGCTTCCTTTGCCATTGGTACCTGCGATGTGAATTAATTTTAAATCTTGCTCAGGATTCCCCAAGGCAAACATCAATTTCAAAGCATTGTTTAAGCTTGGTTTATATGCCCTTGAACCTAAATTCTGATAGGAAGGAAAACGAGAGAAAAGCCAATCGACCGCTTCTTCGTAGCGCATGAAAATTTAGTTTGAACGAACGATAATCGTTACTTCATCCTTATAGATTGGTGCTCCAGCGCGCGCCTCATAACGCATACAATCCAATACGGATCTTCTAGCTGCATCAATAGCAGAAACAGAGCTAGTAGTTGATTTAGAAGAAACATTATCTGCTCTAATTACACGACCGCTTTCATCAATTTGTACCAAGAGCACTACTTTTCCTTCGTCCGCAGTGCGTTGAGGCTCACATGGTTTTTTTAGAATTTTTCTGGAACCTCCTGTACCCGTTCCATTACCATCAGGCCCATCACCACCCGTTCCTGAGCCGAAATCAGTTCCTGTTCCGCTACCACCAGTACCACCTGAGCCACCGCCACCAAAAGTAAAGGTCGGGTCAGATTGTTGTTGCGGAGGATTTGGATTGGCAACTGGCGCAGCTCCTCCTTGACCGGTATTGTGCCTTACTGGCTTTGGCTTAGTTGTGCTTAACACTGGATCACCAGCATCTGGAGGTGTCGGATTTGGATCGAGCGAACCAGAATTTGGGGCCCCACCAGCTGAACTTGAAGAACTCGGCTGAATAATCATTTCAGGAGTCAGCTCAATTACAACAGGAATATCTTTAATCGGTGGATCTGGCTGAGAAACTGAGAGAAATATTAACAAAATGAACATAACTGCAGTAAACACCGCCGCTGTAATCAAGCCGCGATTTCTATCGTCATCGCGCACAATTTTCATTTCAGTTTTCATAATACCCAATTTTTATTGTTTAGAATTCTTATCGTAAGCCAATAAAGGAGTCCAACTCTCTGCTTGACAAAGTGAGATTAACTTAAAAACTGCTTCATAAGTTGCCTCTTTATCACCAGCTATCTTAAGCTTTTTATCTTCAGAAGCACCCATTTCTGTAAGCAATACATCTCTTGCCTCTTCGTAACTCATATCTTCGAAAGCACTATTTCCAGAATTCACAAAATAGGTATTGTCTGGATTTACACCAACAGAAATTTCAGGTCTCGGCGTTTGTGAATTTGGCACACCCTGCTCCGCTTCGGGCAAATCTAAAGGTGTTTGCGGCTCGCTTAAGGTGCTCATAATAATGAAAAACACCAGCAGCAAGAAAACCAAATCAGTCATGGATGCCATGCCCGCTTCAGATTTTACTTTATTTGCTGTTCTCAGTTTCATCTTAAAGCTTATTTACCAGGTTCGTTTAATAAGTCCATAAAGTCAATAGCTGCGTTCTCCATTTTGTAAACAACTGTTTCTATTCTAGCTACTAAAAAATTGTAGAACACATAAGCCATAATACCAACAATCAAGCCACCAACTGTGGTAATCATTGCTTGCATGATACCTGGAGATATTGTTGCCAAGTCCAAAGAACGCATACTTTTCATTTCAATAAACACTTGTACCATGCCTAGTGTGGTACCCAAGAACCCAAGCATGGGAGCTACACCGGCGGCAGTTGCTAAGAAACTCAACCTTTGTTCCAAACGCATGACTTCTAAGCGACCTGTGTTTTCAATACTTACTGCGATGTCCTCTTGAGATTTACCCAATCTACTGATGCCTTTTTCAATCATTCGCGCAGCTGGATTTTCTGTTCTTGAACACAAATCTTTTGCCGAATCAATTTTACCATCTTTCAGGTATTCTTTAATTTTCAGCATAAAATCTTTTTCTTCTTTCGATGATCGTTTCACAGCAAGATAACGTTCAACAAATATGTAAACAACTGCTACAGACATCAACATCAATGGAATCATGATAAATAAGCTTTCGCCATTCTCACCTGCGACTAAAGTCCAAAGTGAAGTTTCTGATGTTCCCACTGTAACGTTGGCAGTTTCTCCTGCCTGTAAAATCAATGTATTCATTTGTGAAATTCAATTATTGTTAAAAAATGTTCGTGATTTGATTGTTGATTATTCATTACATACAAACACTCACACACTAGAACGAAGGTTAAATAATAAGGTTACTAACTAAACATAAAATAATAAACTGCGGCACCTGCAAAATAGCCTGACAAAGCCAAGAGAGAAATTTTCTTTACATACCAACCAAAAGGTATTTTCTCGAGACCCATTACAGCTACACCCGCCGCAGAACCAATAATTAACGCTGAGCCACCTGTGCCAGCACAATATGCCAAGAAGTGCCAAAACAAACCATCTTTAGCAAAGTCGCCAGTAGGTGCAATTTCATACATGCCTTGAGCTGCTGCAACAAGAGGAACGTTATCCACAATGGCAGAAGCTATTCCAATAAATATGTTAATTAAATAGATGTTTCCTGCAAACGTTACATCCATAAAATGAGCCGTTTTAATTAGGATGCCAACTTCTTGTAAGGCCGCAACAGCCAACAAAATTCCTAAGAAAAATAAAACGCTGGCAGAATCAATCTTCTTCAAGACTGTAAGTGGCGAAAGGCTAACACGGTCTGCAGTTGACTTCCCTTTGTGCATTAACTCGGTGACAGCCCAAATAATACCCAGTGAAAGCATCATCCCCATAAATGGAGGCAAGTGAGTAACCGTCTTAAAAATAGGAACAAAAAGCAAGCCTACTACTCCTAGTATAAAAACGAAAAGTCTTTCCTTTTCGGCAGTCGGATTCAAATAATGATCAGCATCATGCACCCGAATTGGTCGTTCAACCGAACCACCACGCATTATAAATGAAGCTATTGTAAGTGGAACTAGCAGAGCAACTAATGACGGTAAAATCAAATCAGTTACAATTTTTAATGAGTTTGGCATTTGACCATTATTCCAAAGCATTGTTGTTGTAACGTCACCAATTGGAGACCAAGCACCACCTGAGTTGGCGGCGATTATAACCATGCCGGCAAAAAACCATCTTGTGCCTTGATCTTTTATAAGCTTCCTTAACACAGAAATCATGACTATTGATGTGGTCAAGTTGTCTAATGCTGCCGACATGAAAAACGTGAGTAAACCTATAACCCAGAGTAGTTTCACAGTATTAGTTGTGGTTATTTTATCTGTAATCACCGAGAAACCTTCGTGCGCATCAATTAATTCAACTATGGTCATGGCTCCCATTAAGAAAAACAAAATTGCCGCTATATCAAACAAATGATGTTCCAATCCATGACCAACAAAATGCTGAATAATACTTTTAGTATCTTCAGACGAAGTTGGGTCTGGAGCATGATAAGCACCAATGTTGTTTTGCTTCTTTACAATTTCCGTTTGAAGATACTCTTCAAACTTTGGCAAACGCTCCTTCAGTTCTTTCTCCTGAACAACATCTGTAATCGGCATGTTAACATCTACTTGGAGCGCATCGCCAGGAAAAACAGCATATAAGCCCCAGCTCAACATACCTACTAAAAGCGCAGGTGCAGCTTTATCAATATGAATATTGTGTTCTAAAATTATTGCTAAATAACCCGATAAAAACACGATTGCCATTATAAATTCCATTCGTCAAAGATTTAAAGTTTAAAGTTATAATAATTGATTTAAAGCGATTTCAAAAGCTGTTTTAGCGATACCTGTTTTCGAAGGATTTTTAGAATATGAATCATTTAATGCTTTGCGAATGATAGCAGACGTATCATCAAAAATTCCTTGATCTGTCAGGAGGTCAATATCATTACTCATTAAGTAAGCAAAAACACGGGCCATGCCACAGTTGGAAATAAAATCTGGTATTATGCTCAAATTGTTATCAGCATAATCGGCAATTGGACCAAAAAATATTTCCGGGTCGGAAAAAGGCACATTGGCGCCAGCAGAAATTACTTCCATACCAGAGGCAATCATACGGTCAATTTGATTTTGTGTAATTAAGCGAGATGCGGCACAAGGCAAGAAAACTTCTGCTTTAATGTCCCAAATCTTGGCGTTTACTTCTTCAAAAGGTAATAATTCTGATGAAGCCAATTCATTTCCGTTTTTATGCAGGAACAAATCAATGATTTCTTGGTGACTGAAGCCATCTTCTTTAATAAGTCCGCCTACTCTATCAATAATCCCAACGATTTTAGCGCCTTGTTGAGACAAATAAAATGCTGCTGCTGAAGCCACATTTCCCCAACCTTGTACGATAACACGTTTTCCGGAAAGATTACCTCCCCAAATATCGTAATAGTGACGAACTGATTCTGCAACGCCAAAACCCGTAATCATGTCGGCAACAACATATTTTCTTTCGATCGCTGGCGAATAAGCTTGCGATTCTAAAACCTTCAAAACACCTTGTCTTAATTGGCCAATACGACGAATTTTTTGAGCATCACGTGGCTGGAAATGTCCGTTAAAAACACCCTCTTGAGGATGCCAAACACCGCAGTCCTCTGTAATTGGAATAACCTCATGAATTTCATCCACATTCAAATCGCCTCCAGTGCCGTAATAATGTTTCAATAAAGGCGTAATAGCCTTGTACCAACGTATCAAAACGCCTTTTTTGCGCGGGTCTTTTGGGTCAAAGTTAATTCCTGATTTTGCGCCACCTATTGCTGGTCCAGCAACAGTAAATTTCACTTCCATTGTTTTCGCAAGAGATTCCACTTCTCTTTTATCCAAACCAATGCGCATTCTTGTCCCTCCACCAGCTGCACCTCCTCTTAACGAGTTGATAACCACCCATCCTTCTGCCTCTGTTTCACTATCTTTCCACTCAAATACAATTTCGGGTCGTTTGTTCTCAAATTTCTGAAGTAAATCTTTCATAGTGTGAATTTCGAATTGCGTGCAAAAGTATAATAACATCAACACATAGTCGGATAATTGCAGTTTTTTTTATGAAAAGATAACGGTTAATAATATTGTAATCTAAACTCACTAGCAGCGATGAGCGTTTTTGAATTCTTTTTGTCGGAAATTGGCAAAAAAACCATATGCTCTTGCTATGTTTGCAGAAAAAACATGACCATACAAAAATTCATTTTCAATGATTTTCAAGAAAACACATACATCATATCCGACGAAAATAAAAATTGCATTATTATAGATCCAGGTTGCCACTATCCTGAGGAGCGCGAACAAGTGCTAGAATATCTGTCTGAATTTGAGTTGACCCCCATTGCCCTTTTGAATACACATTGCCATATTGATCACATTTTGGGGAATTCATGGGTTTTGAAAAATTTTAACATTCCTTTTTATATGCACAAGCAAGATTTACAAACCCTGAATGCTGTGCCAAGTTATGCTGCAACTTATGGATTTGTTGGTTTCGAGTCGTCACCGCAACCGACGCATTTGATAAAACACGGCGATGTGCTCCAATTCGGAAATTTGCGATTTGAAGTATTGTTCACCCCAGGTCATGCTCCAGGCCATGTCGTATTCTATGATGCCATCAACAAAGTTGTTATTAATGGAGATGTGCTTTTCAAAGGTAGTTTCGGGCGCTTCGATTTGCCGAATGGAGATTTATCACAGCTCAAAAAATCCATCACTCAAATCATGTTTCAGTTGCCAGAAGATACCACAGTGTACTCTGGACACGGACCAGAAACAACGATAGGTGAAGAAAAAGCTACAAATCCGATATGGAATTATTAACATAAGTTGGATAACCAGGAAAAATCAATTTCGTTTGACACTCTAATGCCTTTCGAGCAATGACTTAACAGTGCCTTGGTGGCGCACATTAAAACGGTTTAACCATAGGCACTTTGGGATGGATACTGGAAAAGAGGTTCACGAGTGAACTTGAAGTTTTAGCCTTTTGACATTTGTTTTGATATTAAAATTTTTGTTTACCTGTAGTGCGACCGCTTCGCTAAGTTCGCAGTTCCAAAAAATCGGGACAAAGCTAGAATCTGCTGCCCAGTAGAGCCTTGTGCTTTGGCAAACGATTACAAAACCTTCGTTTCCGTTTCGACTTGTTTTTTCACGACATCATATACAGCTTCGCCGTTCCTCAAAATATTTCTGCACCACTCAAGCTTCAAAGCCACTTGCTCATCCTCGCTTAATTTCCAATTTGACACCTCTTGTTCCATTTTCTGTCGCAAAGCCTGAAGGCACAAGGCAACAGACACACTAATATTAAAACTCTCTGTGAAACCGTACATTGGAATTGAAACCGTTTCATCAGCTGCTTCAAATACCGTTTCGCTCAAACCATGTTTCTCAGTGCCGAACAACAAACAAACAGGCTGCGAAATATCCAAATCAAAAATTGACTTTTCGGCATGTGGCGACGTCGCAATAATTTTATAACCCTTTTCCTTGATTTCTTGAAGGCAGTGCATGGTATCTACCTGAGCATAACGATGCTCTGTAATCCACTTCCCCGCTCCCATAGCAACGTCTCTATTAACCTTGTATTTCTTTCGGGCTATGATGTAAACATTTTGTACACCGAAACAGTCGCAGGTTCGAACCACGGCACTTGTATTGTGCGATTGACACAAGTGCTCAACTGCAACAGTGATGTGATTGGTGCGGTGTGCCACATTTTTTTCTATCAGAAATTGCTTCGAATCAGAAAGCATTTTATAAAGGCGCTTATATATCTCTTTTTCCACGCCGCGAAATTACATGATTTGTTAGAAACTTGTTAGTAACAGAAGATTTATCGCGCTGCCATTCATTTCATGCGATTGTAAAAAAACAAGAAAAAAAGAAAAAAAGAAGGTTTGAAAAAACTTAAAATACATGTACTTTTGTAGGATGGATGAACAAAAACCCAAATCGCCGCAAGAACGTGTTTCAAAAAAAATCACTTCTGCTAATGCCATATTTAATGAATTGGGGAAATTGCCCCCACAAGCCATTGAGCTGGAAGAGGCTGTATTGGGTGCCATGCTTTTGGAAAAAGATGCTGTCAATGATGTTTTGGATATTCTTTCTCCAGATAGCTTTTACAAAGAATCGCACGTAAAAATTTACAGAGCCATTCAAGAACTTTTTGGTAAATCTGAACCTATCGACATACTTACCATCACCAACCAACTGCGCAAAACGGGCGAATTGGAATTGGTTGGTGGGGCTTATTATATTTCGTCACTCACCAATCGCGTTATTTCTTCGGCTCAGGCAGAATATCACGCAAGGATTATTGCACAGAAATACATCCAACGAGAAATTATTCGTTTATGTTCGGAAGCTTTAAAAATGGCCTATGATGAGACGACAGATGTTTTCGATTTATTGAATAAAGTCGAAAGTGACTTATTCTCAGTTGCGGAAGGTAACATCAAGAAAAATTACGACCGACTCGATGACGTAATTAAATTGGCTATCATGCAAATCGAGGAAGCGGCAAAAAACACCGATGGTATAAGTGGTGTTCCAACTGGATTCAAAGATTTGGACCGACTTACCTCGGGATGGCAAAAATCGGATATGATTGTTTTGGCTGCCCGACCTGGTATGGGTAAAACAGCTTTCGTTTTGTCTATGGCCCGAAACACTGCCGTTGATTACAATATGGGCGTGGCCATGTTCTCGCTAGAAATGTCATCTGTTCAGTTGGTCAATCGTTTGCTTGCCTCAGAAACAGAAATTTCTTCTGAAAAACTGAGAAAAGGAAATTTGGCAGAACATGAATTCAGACAACTGCACGAACGAATCGGTAAATTATCTAAAGCCCCACTCTTTTTAGATGATACGCCTGCACTATCCATTTTTGATTTGCGTGCAAAATGTCGCAGGCTAAAACGCAAGCACGACATCAAAATGGTAATCATTGACTATTTGCAATTGATGACTGCAGGTAGCGCCGGAAAAGGAAACCGAGAACAAGAAATTTCAGCAATTTCAAGATCCATAAAAGAAATTGCCAAAGAAATCGAGGTTCCAATTATCGCACTATCACAGTTGAGTCGTTCGGTTGAAACAAGAGGTGGCTCAAAAAAACCATTACTTTCCGACCTTCGTGAATCTGGAGCCATTGAGCAAGATGCGGATATCGTAACTTTTATATATCGACCTGAATATTATGGCCTCACTGAAGATGAAGACGGCCCTACAGAAAATCGTGGAGACTTAATTATCGCTAAAAATAGACATGGATCTCTAGACACAATATCTCTTAAATTCGTGAAGCATTTGGTTAAATTTACTAACCTCGATGATGTAGGATCAGAAGAGAAGTTCATGCAAGGAACCAGCATCTCTCATAACAGAAGTTTTGAAAGCTCAACAAACACAGTTACTGTTCAAAGCAAAATGGACACAATGCCTGATGATGATGAATACGATTTTGACAAGCCTTCGGGTGTGCCCTTTTAATCCGTACTGAATAAATTTTTACCGATTTCATCAAGTACTCTTAATCTTAGCAGCCTTAAACCCTTCCCTGATAAAGGTTTTATAAACTCTTAACATAACAATAACAATCTTTTTTACCAACTATCAAAAAGAATGTTGTACCTTTGCGCCCGATTTGTGTATCTTCGAGTGATTTTGTATATCAATCCCCTTGAAATTACTGAAGTTTGCGTAAATCATGCACCTTAGGGTAAGGTGCAGCGAATTTATAAACAAACGTGTAATTTTAAGGAAACCGAAGACAACTACCAGAAATGGAGTTACAATCTCAAGGAAAATATTTGAATATATCTAGTTCGAATAAAAAATACAAGATTGTCCCATCCCTCATTAGTCGTATGTTTCCGCAGAGCCAAACGTGCATACAAAAAAACAAATGATTACATTTGATCAACTTGGTTTAAGCAAAGAAGTTCTCAAGGGACTTAGCGACTTAAACTTCATCAATCCTACTCCAATTCAGGAGCAAGCGATTCCACATTTATTATCCGACCAAAGCGATTTTGTTGGATTAGCACAAACAGGAACAGGCAAAACAGCTGCATTCGGTCTTCCGTTGCTTAGCCGTATCGACTGTTTCTCAAAAGCACCTCAAGCCCTAATTCTTTGCCCAACACGTGAATTGTGTTTGCAAATCACAAAAGACTTAGGTGCTTACGGTAAATTTCTAAATCCTTCAGGCGTTGTAGCCGTTTATGGTGGTGCAGATATCCGTAGACAAATGAAGCAAATTAAAGACGGAGCATCCGTGATTATTGCTACGCCAGGTCGTTTGATGGACTTAATCAACCGCAAAGCAATCAGTCTTTCTCAAATCTCGATTGTAGTATTGGACGAAGCAGACGAAATGTTGAATATGGGCTTCAAAGAAGATATCGACGAGATTTTGAGCACAACACCAGACACAAAAAACACTTGGTTGTTTTCTGCAACAATGCCAAATGAGGTTGCTTCAATCGCGAAGAAATTCATGAATAATCCATTTGAAATTTCTATCGGTCACAAGAACCAAGGAAATGAGAATATCACACACAGCTTTTATGTAACTAAAGAAAAAAATCGTTACGAAGCTTTGAAGCGTTTGATTGATACGAATCCAGATATTTTTGGCCTAATATTCTGTCGCACGCGAAGAGAAACTCAAGAAGTAGCTGAGAAATTAGCAAAAGAAAATTACAACGCAGAATCTCTGCACGGGGATTTATCTCAAGCGCAGCGCGACCGAGTAATGAAACTCTTCCGTCAAAAAAACCTACAGTTATTGGTTGCTACAGATGTTGCGGCTAGAGGAATCGACGTTGACGACATTTCTCACGTAATCAACTACAATTTACCAGATGATATAGAGAACTATACGCACCGAAGTGGTCGTACAGCCCGTGCAGGTAAAACAGGACTCTCTTTGGTGATTATCAATCCGAAAGAAAAACATAAAATTCGCTCTATTGAAAAGCAAATGCGTGTTGAATTCAAAGAAGGATTGATTCCAGATCCAGAAGATATTTTGAAAAATCAAATGGATTCAGCGATTCAGAAAATCGTTGAAACACCAGTAAACGAAAAAGAACTTTCTAAGTACATGACAGATTCATTGGGCGTGCTAGAGGCCTATGACAAAGACATGATTATCAAAATGTTCTTGAGCGCGGAACTCAACCGTTTCATGGATTATTACCGTGGATCATCAAATCTGAACGAAGCTGCTTCAAATGACGGCGATAGAGGTGGTGATGGTACGCGTAGAAAAAGAAGCGATTTTGATAGTGATTCACAGCGTTATTTTGTTTCATTGGGTCGACAAGACGGCTTAAATCCTGGAGGATTGTTGCGTGTGCTTTGTGATGAAACAGGATTAACATCTTCTGACATTGGTCGTATAGACATCAAAGATAGTTTTGCGTTTTTTGAAACAAAACAAGAACATTCAAAAACCATTCTGTTGAAACAAGAGTTGATGCAATATGAAGGAAAAGAATTGAATATCGAATTGACCAACAAAGCAGTTGGTGGAGGCGACAGACCTCGCGGTGGCGGTGGCGGTGGCGGTGGCAGCCGTTTCAAAAGCGACAGAAAACCTGCTTTCGGAGGAGGTGGATTCGGAGGAAACAGAGATCGCGGAGGCGATAAAGGTGGATTCCGTGGAAGAAAAGATGATGCTGGTAGCACTGGCGGAGGTTTCCGTGGAAGAAAAGATGATGCTGGTAGCACTGCTGGAGCTTTCCGTGGAAGAAAAGATGATGCTGGTAGCGGTGGCGGAAGTTTCCGTGGAAGAAAAGATGACGCCGGTAGTTCTGGTACTGGCTTCCGTGGAAAAACAGAAGGAAAATCACAAGATAAAATCAACGAAAAAAGAAAACGTAAATAATTTATGGAAATCAGGAATATTGCAATTATCGCACACGTTGACCACGGTAAAACAACTTTGGTTGACAGAATGATTGACGCTGGTGAAAGCGCATTTACTTCAAAAGACAACGGTGGAGATTTGATTATGGACAGTAACGATTTGGAACGCGAACGTGGGATTACCATTGTTTCGAAAAACGTTTCTGTTGTTTATAAAAATACCAAAATCAACATCATCGATACACCGGGTCACGCTGACTTTGGTGGTGAAGTAGAACGTGTATTAAACATGGCTGATGGTGTTTGCTTGTTAGTGGATGCTTTCGAAGGTCCAATGCCTCAAACAAGATTCGTCCTTCAAAAAGCATTACACGTAGGCATCAAGCCGTTGGTAATTATCAATAAGGTTGATAAAGACAATTGCACGCCTGATGAAGTGCTTGAAAAAGTATTTGAATTGATGTTTGAATTGGATGCTACTGAAGAACAATTGAATTTTGAAACCATTTATGGTTCTGCGAAAATGGGTTGGATGTCAGAAGATTACAAAAACAAAACAACAAGCATCACACCGCTTTTGGATAAAATAATTGAATATTTTCCACCAAAAGAAATCCCTGACGGCAACACACAATTGTTGATTACCAGTTTGGATTTTTCTTCGTTTGTTGGTCGTATCGCAATTGGTCGTTTGAGCAGGGGTATCATTCGTGAAAACATGCCGATTACATTGGCCAAGCGTGATGGAACGCTGGAAAAGCACCGTTTGAAAGAAGTTTATGTTTTTGATGGTATTGAAAGAAGAAAAGTTTCTGAAGTTCAGGCTGGTGACATTTGTGCTCTTACTGGCATTGAAGGTTTTGAAATTGGCGACTCAATATGTGATGCGGAAAATCCAGAACCGATGCAAACCATTGAAATCGATGAACCAACAATGAGCATGTTGTTCAGCATCAACGATTCTCCTTTCTTTGGTAAAGAAGGTAAATTCGTTACATCTAGACATATCCAAGAACGATTAGCCAAAGAATTGGAAAAAAACTTGGCTATGAAAGTAGAGTCAGGAGCAACTGCTGATAAATGGCAAGTTTACGGACGTGGTGTAATGCACTTGTCTGTACTTATCGAGACCATGCGTCGTGAAGGATACGAATTGCAAGTTGGTCAGCCACAAGTTGTTATCAAAGAAATCGACGGTAAAAAATGTGAGCCAATTGAAGAATTGACTATCGACTTACCTGATGAGTACTCTGGTACAGCTGTTGAAGCCGTTTCTAAAAGAAAAGGTGAGATGACGAACATGGAGCCTAAAGGAAATAGAATGATTATTAAGTTCATGATTCCATCGCGCGGAGTAATAGGTTTGCGTAATTTCTTGCTCACAGCCACTGCCGGTGAAGCGGTAATGAGTCATAGATTCATTGAATTTCAACCGTATAAAGGAGATATTCCTGGACGTATGAATGGTTCAATGATTTCTATGGAATTAGGTTCCGCTATCCCCTATTCATTAAATAACTTACAAGACCGCGGAAGATTTTTCGTTGAGCCAAACCAAGATATTTATATGGGTCAGGTAATTGGTGAAAACTCTCGCCAAGGTGACTTGGTGGTAAATGTTACCAAAACAAAGAAATTGACAAACATGCGCGCTTCTGGTTCGGATGATAAGGTGAAGTTAGCTCCGCCACGTCGTTTCAGTTTGGAAGAAGCTCTAGAATTTATTCAGTCGGATGAATATGTAGAGGTAACTCCAAAAACTATTCGTTTGAGAAAAGTTCTTTTGGCTGAACACGACAGAAAACGTCAGGGAAAATAACCAGAAGCCTAAGTCTAATAATCTAATTTTCAGCGGCATTATCACTTTTGTTGATAGCGCTGTTGAAAATTGATGCTTTTATCAAACGATAATCGTAATTATTTGTTATATATTGCAGTCAAAATTTACGGCTTATGTTCGAAAATGAAGATGATGATGACTTTTTGAGCTCCGGCTTCCAAGAAGATTTGATGCGTTTCGAAGACATGATCAAACGTGGTAGTACTGATTTTTTCGATTCCGACCGCTTGGAGTCTTTTATCGATCATTTTATGATGGGTAATCAATTCAAGAAGGCCATGGATTGTGTAAATCATGCCATTACTTTTTTCCCGCTCAACGCAGGATTTAAAATCAGAAAAGCGCAAGTTTTAGCCAACTTAGGTCGGTTGAACGAAGCTTTGGCTATTCTCATGCAATTCGAAAAATTGATGTCAGATGACATTGAGTTTGTATTGACTAAAGCTTCTGTTCACTCTCAAATGAGAGATTCAAAAGCCGCAGTCAAGTACTTCGAAAAGGCTATCGAATTGGCAGAACCTGAGGAAAAAGATGAGATTTTCTTGGACCTATCCGCTGAATTTCAAAATATGGGTGCGTTTGACCAAGCCATTAAAACGTTGAAAAAAGCGATAGAAATCAATCCGGAAAACGAACCTGCAGTTCATGAATTGGCGTATTGTTTTGACCTTACTAATGATACTGTTAGCGCAATCAAATGCTACAAAGATTATCTTGATATTAAGCCTTATTCATTTACCACTTGGTATAATTTAGGTAATGCATATTCCAAAGCCGAACAGTATGATGAGGCTCTGTGGGCCTATGATTATTGCACAATTATAAGTGAAGATTTTTCTTCGGCTTTTTTCAATATGGGCAATATCTATCTGGTTATTGAAAATTTTGAGAAAGCCATTGAAAATTTTGAAAAATGTATCGAATTGGATGGAGAAGATGCCTTAGCGCTTGATTACATTGCTGAAGCATACGAGCACATGGAAGAATATGAAATCGCACTGACATATTATCGTAGAAGCATTGATATACAGCCTGATCTACCCGACCCTTGGTTGGGAATGGGTATTGCCCTGGATTTGATGCACAGAACAGAAGAAGCTATTCCATTTTTGAAGAAAGCTGTCGAACTCGATGATTTAAATCCTGATTATTTACACGTATTGGCTGGTGCTTACACCAAAACAGGGAAAACCGTTGAAGCAACTGCACTCATGTATAAAGGACTGACAATCAATCCAATGTCAGACGAACTTTTAATTGACCTCACCGATCTTCGCGCTTTGGACAACGTAGAATACGCTTTCGATGAACTAAATGAGCATATTGAGAGTTACGAACTACACGGAATCGCTTTATTGCATCGTGTGAAATATGCTTGGTTGGCAGGTCATCAAACAGATGCTATTATTTTTTTCAGGGAGTTGATTATTGATGAACCAGACATGGCTTCTCGACTTTTAGAGGTTTATCCAGATGCCGAGCTTATCCCAGTGTTACTAGATTTGTATAGACACTTGAAATAATCAATTGTAGGCTAATAATTTATATATAAAAATGAAAAAAATAAAGCTTCCTTTTATACCAGATCGCATTGCAAAACCAAGAGATCACGGACTAACCATGGTTATGGACAAAGGGCTAGGACTGAGAGAAACTGAATTATTCCTCGAAGGCAATGTTTCATTCGTTGACATCGCGAAATTTGGTTTTGGTACGGCTTTGGTTACGGAGCAATTGGAGGAAAAATTAAAAATGTACCGATCTGCTGGTATTGATCCTTACTTCGGTGGCACACTTTTTGAAATTTTCTATGCCAGAGGTATGACAGAACAATATTTCAAGTTTCTCGACAAGCACAAAATGGAAATGATGGAAATTTCTGATGGCTCGATTATCATTCCTCACGATGAAAAGTGCGAATTGATAGCCAGAGCATCTAAGAAATATAAAGTTCTATCGGAAGTTGGCTCCAAAGATTCTGGAATTATTGTTACTCCAGCACGTTGGATCAAATCCATGAAAAACGAATTGGATGCCGGTTCCTGGAAAGTTATTGCTGAGGGAAGAGAGTCCGGAAATGTTGGCGTTTTTAGACCAAATGGTTCTGCACATAGCTTGCTTATTAATAGAATCATCAAAAATGTTGATCCTCAAGACATCATGTGGGAAGCACCACAGAAAAATCAGCAAGTCTGGTTCATTAAGATGTTTGGTGCCAATGTAAATTTAGGTAACATCGCTCCAAACGAGGTTATTCCGTTGGAATGTCTTCGTCTAGGCCTTAGAGGAGACACCTTTTTCGATGGTTTACCAAAAGAGACTGCTGAACGATTAAGACATGTGAACGACGATTTTGAAGAAGAAGAAATTGAAGACGAAACATAAAATCGCGGTGCTAACAGTACCGTTTGCTTTATTATTCCTTTTGTTTTCATGTATTTCTAAACCAAATACGAATACGAATGACACAATTACAAGTGTTGATTTTAAGCGATTTGAGTTAAAATACGCCAAGGGTTTTGAAGTAATTCAAAATAAGCAAGGCATACAGATCTTCATCAAAGATACAGAATCGCGTGCACACTTAGATTCTCTCTGGATTTCAGCAAGGAACAATACAAACCAAGTAAAAGTCTACACGCGTATTGTAGCTCAGTCCACTACACATTGGGCCTTCATCAATAGAATTGAAGGATTGAACAAACTGATTGGTTTATGTGGTATTCAATATCTAAGTTCCGATCAAGCGACTAGGTCAAAAAATATTAGTGAAATTTGTAGCTCTCAAGGTTTAAATATTGAGCATATTGTCGCGCTAGATCCTGAAATAGTTTTTCTATATCCATTTGGAGATAAAGACAAGGAAGCGCTCACTCGCTTAGGATTAACGACCTTATATCTTAATGAATATGCAGAGTCGACTCCCCTTGCGCGCGCCGAATGGTTGAAGCTTTTTGCCTTGCTCACAGGCATTGATCCAAATCAAACCTACTTCGAGGATATTGAAAAAGAATATCTTCGACTTAAAAGGGATACGTCCAAAGACAAGCTGCTTGTCGCATTTAATCTACCATTTGGAGATACTTGGGATATGCCTTCAGGGAACTCTATGACAGCTGCATTGGTGCGAGATGCCGGAATGTATTACCCGATGAGTGAGACAAAAGGGAATTCAAATCTTGTATTTCGCTATGAAGAGGCTTACAAGTATTTATCCGCTGCGGATTATTGGATAATTATCGCCGATCGCAAATCGGATTTCTCTTTTAGTCAGTTGCTTGCGGAGAATAAAATTTACGGCACTTTTCGAGCGGTAAAAAATCGTCAGGTTATCTTCTGCAACACATCTTCATCACCTTATTTTTCTGAAGCACCAACAGAGCCCCATGTACTTTTAGGCGATTTGATTCGTTGTATTGAGCAACCAGATTTAAAAAACAAATATTTCAACCTTCTCAAGTAATTAATATCCTGAAATTCCCAATCCAAAAAGGGCAAAATCATATTTCGCTGGATCTTGAGGATCAAGTGCATCCAAAGTAAGATGAATTTCTTCTAGCGTACGCCAATCATCTTGCTTTCTATTAGTTAGACCTAACTTTCTTGCAACCCGAGAGGTATGCACGTCCAAAGGAATTCTAAGTTCAGACATTGGAATGTTGGTCCAAATACCCAAGTCAACACCTTTGTCGTTGGAGCGAACCATCCATCTCAAAAACATATTCAAACGCTTAGACGAACTTCCTTTCAAAGGATTAGAAATATGTTTCTCGGAGCGATTCAGGTGAGGAATATTGCAAAATTCATTTCGAAAATTAACGATTCGAGCCTTGATATTCGAAATTGGGTCATTTGGCAAAAACAGTTGCTCTAAAGAGTTGTTGTTTTGGTATATGTTTTTCAATGAGGCTAAGAAAAAAAGCAAGTCCTCTGTGTTATAAGTTCGATGAACAAAACTGATGTTTCTCCAATCTTTTTCAGTAGTATTCATTAGAAAATCAAAAGGCTGACCCTCCATGATTTCAACAATACGTTCACTACTTTTAATGATTGACTTTCTATTGCCCCAAGAGATAGTAGCTGAAAGTAAACCGATTATTTCAATATCCTCTTTTCGTTTGAATCGGCGAACAACACCTAGTGGATCGTCTATAATAAACTCAGGGCGCTCAAATCGAATGGCCTGCTCATCGAGAAAAATCTTCAATTCAGTATGCTGCATCAACCAATTAAAATACCATCGTTCATGGTCAGTTTTCTATCAGCCAGATCAGCTAATTCACTATTGTGTGTTACGATAATAAAAGTTTGACCGAAATCATCACGCAACTTTAGAATCAATTGGTGCAATTCGCGAGCATTTTGTGAATCCAAATTTCCCGAAGGCTCATCAGCGAAAATCAATTTTGGCTGATTAATTAGAGCCCGTGCCACGGCAATACGCTGCTGTTCTCCACCAGAAAGTTGTGCAGGCTTATGCTTGGCCCTGTCGGTAAGTCCAAAATAATCCAACAGGTCTTGACCCCTATTTTCCACATCCTTTTTAGATTGATTCTTACTTAAAAATCCTGGGAGGCAGATATTTTCTAGTGCCGTAAATTCTGGTAGTAATTGATGAAATTGAAATATAAAACCCAAAGCGTTGTTTCGAAAGTCTGCTAAAGCATTTCTAGAAAGCTCAAAAGGATTAACTCCAGCAATTGTCAGGATTCCAGATTCAGGAGCATCTAGAGTGCCAAGGATTTGAAGCAAAGTAGTTTTACCAGCACCCGAACGACCAACAATAGAAATGATTTCTTTTTCATGGACCTCTAAATTTAGGTTTTTCAACACTTCTAGAGTTCCAAATCGTTTGCTAATATTCCTTGCTTCTAACATGTAGCTAATATAGTATTAAATGAATTAACGAACACGAATGGTACTACCCTCACGCAAAATTGAAGTGGGCTTAATGCCATTAAGTTTACACAATTTGGAAACAGTAGAATTATTTTTTCTAGCTATGGCAGATAGTGTGTCACCCTTTCTGATTTTGTAATATTTCGCACCACTATTTGTTCTTGTGGCTGAACTAGCTGATGCCGTTGGTTGTGTAACAGGGGTTTGTTGTCCTACAGGTGTAAATAATCCCTTGTGAATAAAGATATTCTCATCTACCAACTCGCCTGTTTCAAAATCGATTAGAAATTCCGGATTAATTGGCAAATCATAAAATCTGACTTCAAAATGCAAATGAGCACCATAAGAATGGCCTGTGTTTCCGCCCAATCCTATAGGATGCCCTGCTTCGACGAGTTCATTTGGCACAACAAACAATTTAGACAAATGGGCATAATAAGTTTCCAAACCATTGTAATGGCGAATTACAATAAGATTTCCATAACCTCCATCATTGAATTTAGAGTATCGTATTCTTCCTGAAAACGCAGCATAAATGGTATCACCTGTGGTAACATTGATATCAATACCGTAGTGCATTCGACCTTTTCTCCAGCCGTATTGAGAGGTGACAACGTTTTTAACGGGTATAACAAAATGCTTGTGCACTGAATCTACAGCGCAGAGCCAAATGGTATCATTAATTTGCTCATAATTTCTGGCTCGGGCCTCTGAGCTGTAACAGATTTCAGTGTCCCAATAATTTATTAAATCGAACGAACTATCGGCATCTACGACACTTTGTAAATGACGATTCATAATTCCATCAAAATATTTATCATGGAGATATTCCCATTTAAAATTTGAATAGAGCAAGACACGACCTTTTTCAGTGTCTAAAGTATCGACAACATATTGAGCTTTAGATTGGTTTGCGGATAGAAAAAGCATCCACGTCAGTGGTAGAAAATAGTACAGACGGTTGGGCATGGGTTTTATTTTTATTGGTTTGTCGGGGTGAGAGGATTCGAACCTCCGACCACACGCCCCCCAGACGTGTACTCTAACCTGGCTGAGCTACACCCCGAATAAATTCAGTGGCGCAAAAATAGTAATTTAAGCAGGACCTCACAAGCACCTCGCTGAAAAAATTGTTAAAATTATGCTAAACTAATAATTTATTTTTATTCCTCGGCGATGAGAATATCAAAGAATATATCTTCATTCGGCTTTACGTTATCCACGCTTCCTTTGGCTCCAAAAGCATGTTTACTGGGGATAAAAACCCATATCATGTCGCCAAAATGGGCAAATTCCATTGCCATATTCAAACCGGGAAGGTTACTTGCACTACCAATTTTGAGAGCAAAAGGTGAACCATTTTCAAAAGAACTGCTGTAGCGCGGCTTAGATTCTGAATACGCTATAAATTCTATCTGAACTTCATCTCCCAGCTTCAATTTTCGGGATTTATTTTCTCTTTCCACAAGAAAAACTTTCACGCCATCCAATTCAAACTGAGGCTCAAGTTTTTCAACAATACTTACCCTGATCCAATTGTCGGAATTTGGTGGCACTGTACCTTGAACGCTCTTATCCCCGCGGGCAAGAGCAGCAGGCAAGAAAATTTCAACCTCATCACCTACTCGCAAAGTGTTGAAAGCAAGATCCCATCCTTTTGTTTGCATCATCCATCCCACCAAGAATGGAATCGGGTGGCCAATTTTGTCATTCGAATCGAAAACAGTTCCATCTTTCAAACGACAAGAATAATCAATGTTCACTACATCATCTTTGCGCAATGAATCTCCAGTGCCATGCTTAAAATATCGAATTATCATTCCGTTATCAAAAGACACAGAATCTGAAACTGTATGAATTGTCTCAATATCTTCTTTTGGCAACTGATAATCCTCTGTGTTTTCCTTAATTCCAGAAAAATTACAAGAAAAAATAAGTGCGGTTGACAATCCTAAAAAAATATATTTGGTCATAATTACTTGCTTTGTGAAATGAAATGAATATCCATAACGATTGTTTCTAAAGGTGGAATTTTATTCATGTCGCCAACCAGACCATGCGCCAAATGACTTGGAATAATAAAAATAGCTTTGTCGCCAGTGCGCATTCGTTTGATACCTTCTTGTAAACCACTCTCCACGTCACTTTGGTCAATTTTGAAGCTTGAAGTCCCGGTTTCTTTCGAACTGTAAAGTACTACATCTGTCAATAAAGAAATTTTATAATCCACCTTCGCATACCAACCCCGCACAGCACTGTCACCATCGCCTTGCCTGTAAATCATATACCGCAATCCAGTGCCTGTTTCACTTACGTCCCAATTGGGTCTGCGCTTCAAATATTGTTGGATAAAATACTCCTCCTCTTCCGACCATTCAGTATTTAATATAATAGATTGGTCTTTGGTCCAATTCACAGGACCCTTAGTTGGTTTGCTTTCACAAGCAAAAAAAAGTATGAGCAAAAGAAAAAAACTAGTGTACTTCATGTTCCAATATATACTTAAACTTAGCCATTGCGCTACTTAAATCCCCATCAAATCGGCCACCAGCCGCTTGCTTATGACCACCTCCTTGAAAATGTTGCTCGGCAATTGTATTAACAGCAACGTTGCTTTTAGATCGAAATGAAATACGAATGTAACCATCTTCTTCTTTAAACAATGCAGCGCGTGAAATACCTCGCATAGACAATGCCACGTTCACCAAGCCTTCTGTGTCGCCTTTTTTCATATTCAAGCGACGAGCATCTGTTTCTGAGAGATACATAACAGCAGCGTTCAAATCCTCCCAAACATCTAAACAATTACTTAATATAAATGAACGTAACCGTATTCTTTCCAAACTATTATCATCAAAAGTTTCTTCATGTACTTCTGTATGATTCAATCCGCTTTTCAGCAAAATGGCTACCAATTCATGTGTTTCACTGCGCACTGAATTGTAACGAAAAGACCCAGTATCTGTTACAATTCCGAGATACAAACAGGCTGAAAAATTGGGATTGAGCAAATTTCTTAAGCCTGCGGCAATAATAATTTCTAGAAATAACTCACAAGTCGATGAGCGGTCTGGAAAAGAAAAACTTAAATCAAATTGTGTTAAATTCGGATTCAAATGATGATCAATCATAACCTTTTTTGCACTTGCCTCTTCAAGCAAGGGCTTCATGTCATTGCCCATCCTTGAAAAATCGTTGAAGTCCATACAAATAATAAGGTCTGAAGATCCGAAAGCCTCTTGCACTGATTCTTTGTGTTCCTGAAAATTCAGCAAACTTCGATCTGGGTCAGCCCAACTCAAAAAAGAAGGAGATGGGTCTGGATGACAGACAAACACTTCTTTTTCTGGATCGTAAGAATTTAAAAAATGACGCATTGCACAAGTACTCCCAATAGAATCGCCATCTGGAGATTTATGAGCAACAACCACAATTCGCTTGGCTGCGTCTACAAGTTGAAAAAAATGAGTTAAATCGCTTTGCTGAAAGGGAAAATTCATATTCTAGGAGATTATTTGGCGCATTGCAGCGTTGATTTGATTTTTTAGAGAATCGGATACATTAACTAGAGGCAAACGCATAACGCTATTACAAACATCACGATATGCTAAAGCCTCTTTCACTCCGCCTGGATTGCCTTCTGCGAAAAACAACTTGGTGATTTGAAACAATTCGTAATGCAAGGCAGAAGCATTTTTAAAATCCCCACCCAAGGCAAACTGAATCATTGCGCAAAACTTTTCTGGCAAAGCATTAGACACAACGGATATAACGCCCGCTGCCCCCACAGAAATCATCGGAATCGTAAGCGCATCGTCACCTGAGAGCACATCGAAACCAGCTGGTTTGTACTGCAAGATTTCCATAATTTGCTCCATGTTGCCTGAGGCTTCTTTCATGGCTACGATGTTAGAAATTTCAGCCAATTCCAATGTGGTTTCAGCAAGAACGTTGGATGCGGTACGCCCAGGAACGTTATATAAAATAATTGGCAAATCGGTAGATTCTGCCAAAACTTTGTAATGAGCTACAATACCCTTTTGAATCGGTTTGTTGTAATAAGGCGACACACTCAAAATACCTGATACCAAAGAAGAGTCCACTTCTTTTAGTTTGTTGGCCACTTCCATTGTGCTGTTGCCTCCAAGACCATAAACAATGGGTAAGCGACCGTTATTTTCTTCTGCCACAGTGTTCAAGACTTGCATTTTTTCATCTTGTGTTAGCGTTGGCGATTCGCCAGTAGTGCCTTGAACCACTAAAAAATTGACGCCGCTAACGATATTTAACCGAACAAGTTTTTTTAACCCTAAAAAATCTATAGATCCACCTGCATTAAATGGCGTTACGAGTGCTGTTCCTGTTCCTTTAAAAATATTGTTCATATTTTAAATTTTTTGAAATATTTGATTCCAACTAACAATAAATAATTTTATCTTAACCTTTAAAAAAATAACGTTCAATCAACTCGAATTGTTTGGCCAGATTATTTTCTTCTGCTTTAAGTATCACATCGAAATCAGAATAATCCTCTTCAAATGCGATACGTAAGTTACTGCGTGATTGCTGCACTATTTTCATTGCTTTTGGAAACAAATCTTTACTAAACACAATCATAGCATCATAGGGCCTGTTGAAATAATCTTGGATACCCTGATTGCTGTGTTTACCCAACCAATTGAAGTCTGTTGGGTTCCATTCATTCGCTGCGCGCACATAATCTTTGGCTTTTGCAGCTTTTTTATCTGGATTCCATCGCACCGCGTTCATCACAACTTTAGGATTATGTTTTAAAATCTGCTCTCTAAATAGGTCAAATCGTTTATTGTCCTGATCATTGAAGTTTGGGATGATGAATAGTAGAGATTTCCATTGTTTGTAATCCGCGATTCTCATTAGCTATTTATTAATTCAAAAAAATCCTGTTCAGTTAAAATCTTCACTTTCAATTTTTGAGCTTTTTCCAACTTAGCTGGCCCCATATTTTCTCCAGCTACCATATAGGTTGTTTTCCCTGATATGGAGCCCACGTTTTTTCCTCCGTAGGCCTCAATCAAAATTTTCAATTCATCCCTAGATACCCGCTCAAATACCCCTGAAACGACAATACTTGCACCCTCTAATGCGTTTCCTGCTAGTTCTTTTTTCTTGGTTTCAAATTGTAGACCTGCGGTTTTCAATCTTTCCAAAAGATCAAGGTTAGCCAAAATACAAAAATATTCAAGAATGCTCTGTGCTATTCTTTCTCCAATTTCGTCAATCGCAACCAATACTTCAAAACTCGCACTTGAAATAGCTTCTAAATTTCCGAGGGCTTGAGCTAATTTTTTCGCAACTGTTTCACCAACAAAACGTATTCCTAAAGCAAACAAAACACGCTCAAAAGGCACATTTTTACTAGCTTCTAGTCCGTCGAGCAAGTTACGAACAGATTTGTCAGCCATTCGCTCCAATCGTATCAGCTGCTCATATTTGAGTTCGTAAAGATCCGCAACATTGCAAATAATTCCATTTTCGTACAACAAATCAATAGTTTCTGCACCCAAACCATCAATATTCATGGCTTTTCGAGAGATGAAATGCTCCATCTTTCCTTTTATTTGCGGAGGACAACCCGTATCATTCGGACAAAAATGTTGCGCTTCCCCATCCGATCTTTGTAATTCGGTATCACATTCCGGACAGACCGCAATAAACCGAACTTGAGCAGCATGAGCTTCACGAGCAGTCAAATTAACATCTACAATTTTTGGAATAATTTCACCTCCTTTTTCAATATACACCCAATCATTGATATGTAAGTCGTATTTACGAATTTGGTCTTCGTTGTGCAATGAAGCCCTTTTTACGGTTGTGCCACCAAGCAAAACAGGTTCTAAATTAGCAACAGGCGTAATAGCTCCTGTTCTACCGACCTGAAAATCAACGGAAATAAGTCGTGTTTGCACACGTTCGGTTTTGAATTTATAAGCAATCGCCCAACGTGGGGATTTTGCGGTGAACCCTAAGTTTTGTTGGTCTTTATATGAATTGACTTTGATCACTACCCCATCAATATCAAAAGGCAAATCGTAGCGTTTGTGGCTCCAAAAATGTATAAAATCCATTACGCCTTGCACCGTGTTGTGTTTTTCGATAAATCTATTTGCTGTTTGAGGCACCTTGAAGCCCCATTTACCGGCTTTTTCAACTGCTTCATAATGCCCTGAAGCAATCTGCTCTTTGGAGTAAAGACCATAGAGAAAACAATCTAATTCACGTCTGGCCACAACCGAAGAATCCTGCATTTTCAAAGTCCCAGAAGCCGTGTTTCTTGGATTGGCAAAAACGGCCTCACCATCTCGCTCTCTCTGTTCATTCAATCGAATAAAGGAAGCATGAGGCATAAAGATTTCACCGCGAATTTCAAACGAAGATGGAAAATCACCCAACACAACGAGTGGCATACTTTTTACAGTACGCACATTGGCCGTAATATCTTCTCCTTGCGTACCGTCGCCGCGAGTAACCGCCTGCACCAATTGACCGTTTTCATAACGAATACCAATTGCCACACCATCATATTTCAACTCGCAGACATACTCAATATCTTCTCCGAGCAATTTTTTCGCGCGCTGTTCCCATTCCTTAATTTCTTCTTCTGAATACGAATTTGCAAGAGAAAGCATCGGAAATTGATGAACAACAGATGGGAATTTTTTAGTTATATCTCCGCCTACTCTTTTAGTTGGACTGTTTTCAGAAACGAATTGAGGGTGTTGTGCTTCTAATGCTTCAAGTTCTTTCAACATCACATCGAATTGGAAATCAGATATTTCGGGTTGAGACTGAACATAATACTGATGATTGTGTCTGTGCAGCTCGCGCTGAAGATCGGTCATTCTTTGATGAATAGTTGAATCCATTACAATTAAATTTCTATTGAACTGAAAAGAAGAACTGGCGCTTTTTCAAACTCATAAAGCACAAAAGTAATTATAATCGAGCGATAAGCACGCGCGGTTTACCTTGCAAATCATTGAAGATTTCAACATTGCTAAATCCATTTTGTGAACAACAACGAGATACTTCTTGCGACAAATTCTCATGAATTTCAAAAGCCAAAATCCCGTTAGGTTTGAGTACTCTTTTTGCGAAAAGAGCGATTCGCTCATAAAAGATAATTGGACTAGAATCTGAAACAAATAGTGCCAAGTGCGGTTCGTAGTCCAGAACATTATTTGCCATGAATGTCTGTTCCGATTCAGGAATGTAAGGTGGATTGGAAACCATAAGATCCCAAGGTCTTTGATATACATCCAATGATTCGTTCAATTCTAATACATCATCTTGCACAAACTGAACCTCGAGATTTAGCTTAGTGGCATTTTCTTTAGACAAAGAGATAGCTTCTAAGGAAATATCTACTCCAAATACCTTTGAAATAGGCAATTGAAACTTAATACCTAAAGCAATACATCCACTTCCAGAACATAAATCTAAAACATTTATCGCCTCGTTTTTATGTGCATAAAGTTCCACGATTTTATAAACTAACTCTTCAGTTTCCGGTCTCGGAATGAGTGCACGTTCATCGCATAAAATTTTCAAATCGCAAAAATGAGTGTACCCCATTATGTATTGTAAAGGTTCATTATTCAGTAATCTTTTTACCAAATCGCGCACCAATAGCAGTTCAGATTCCGTGAGTCGATTTTCGCCTTTAAGCATTAAATCAGTTGTGCTGAAATTGAAAAGTTTCTCAAAAATAGAGCGCTGTATTTGACGTACTTCAGAGGCTGAAAATTGCGGCTGCAATCTATCTTTGATGTACTGCAGGCAATTGGCTATGGTATTTTGAGAAACAAACATTCGTTTTTTATTATCTGACAAAAGTAAGGACAATTATAGAGGGAAATAATTTTGAATTACTCGATTCCGTAACGCAATTGAAGCATAAAAGTTCTTGGTGGTTGCATATCGCCAGGTCGACTTACATACTCAGCGTTCATTAAGTTGTTAATTATTAGGTTAACCGAAAAATCTTCATTGATATCATACAAGAATCTCATGTCAAAAACAAAAATGCCTTTGTTGTAAATATCACGATAATCTTTTAAACCAGGCAACAATTCTTGTCCAAATAAACTCGATTCGAAAACGAGATCAATATTTGACATGTAGCTGTTGTATCTACTAGAAACGCCAAAACCATATTTCCGCCATTTCAATTGCACATCTGCCTTGAAAAGGTGATTGAAGCGATACTTCAGCATATCTGTATCAGGATCAGAAAAAGTGCTGCGATAAATAGAATCATTGTTTAAACTGATTGGATTCATGTAGGTATAACCTACTAAAGTAACCAATTCTACTTCCTCAATCGTTCCAGCAGAGTTAATCGATAACTCTACTCCTGAAATACGAGCTCTTTCTGCGTTTTGCGCCTGAAAACCAATCCAATTTCCTAAGTATCCTATGTCATCTGGATTGACAGAAAGTGCTATAGAATCAGGGTTATACACGCCAAAAGTAAACTCAGTCATATTGCTGTATTGATTGATAAATCCAGCGACATCTATGGAAGCTTTCCATTTATTGAGAGGAACAATTTGTTTCCATCCAATCTCTGCAGACCATCCCGTTTCTGGTCGCAAATCAGGATTGTTAAAAATAATCAAAGCACCAACTGAGGTTGAAACAAAGCGTTCTGCTACTGACGGAAATCGAATTCCTTGCCCGTAAGACGCCCTTAGATGCGACAACTTAAATACTTTATAATGCACAGCACTTCTGAAAATTGGATATACGGGCGACTCGAAGTTTCCAACGGCAAACCTCGAATCCAAAGGTAAATCGTCTTGCTTCATATATTCCAAACGCAAGCCCAAGGTAAAATCAATCTTTTTAATTTTCCCGTCCATTTGCGTGTAAGCCGCCAAACTATGTGCAGCATGGTTGCCAAATATAGAAGCAACTATTTTGTTGTTCATATTAGTAACGCCAGCAGTAAAGGAACCGAGTTTATTTGTCTTCTTTGAAAACTGATAATCAGCATAATACATCTCTGCTTTAGAGGCAGAAAAGATATTGCCAAAACTTCCCGTGGTTACCAAGTAATAACGCGTTCTCAAGTGATGTTTGTTTTCTTTTTTATCAAAAAACAAAAGGTAAGGGTCTACATTCAAACGAATAGAACGCTGCTCACTTAAGGTGTTATCTTGCGGAACAAGAGCTTCATTTCCATTTTTCCAGAGCACAAATAAGCCGATTTCTTCGTATTGAAAATTATAACTAATTCCCGCTTTTGTTCGCATTTTATCGCCAAACCTATAATACACAGACCCATTAATTCTTATTCTGTTCTCTTTTTCACCCTGTTTATACCCATCGTGTAACATGCCATTCACCCCAAATGAAGTACCTAAACGCTTAAAAGATTTCCCATAATACACATCGGCCATGGATAACATTGGGCTGCGCGTCCACCACTTCAATTCAGAGCGGCGTGGTGCATCGTAAAACCCATTTTGCACACGCACCCTTAAATCGCCTTCCTTCGATGGTTCGCGTTCATTCAAGGCAATCATACCATTCAAAGCACCGCTTCCATAAAGCACAGAAGATGCGCCTTTTAAAATCTCTATTTGATCCGTTTGTTCAACAGGAATTGAGTTCCATTTGGCATCACCAATATCTGGTGACATCATCGGTATGCCATTCCAAACAAGCAAAACGCGACTTCCCGCACCGTAGGAATACCCTCCTCCTCCGCGAATACTTACTTGTCCATCCATGGCATAAACGCCTGGACTCTGATCCACCATTTGATCCAAACTAGAATAGCCTTTATTCATAAGAATGGCTGGGGTAAGTACCTCCATGGAAATGGGGATTTCGTCTAAATCTTGCTCACGGCGCGAAGCTGAAACGATAACAGTGCCCGTAGTTTTTTCTTTAGAACGCAACAAAATTTCATGATTTCCGTAAGCACTTATTATAAGCGTATCTTGCTCATATCCAATATAATAAAACACGGCAGTTAGAGGTAATTCTACCTTTAGAATTTGAACTAGTCCTTCAGTATTTGAAACAAATTTTTGGCCATTACCCAATATTACTCTGGCGCCTATCAAAGGCTCTTTTGTTTCTTGGTCCTTAATAGAAAGCGTGATGTCTTGACCAAACAATGATGAAATAGAAAAATAAATTGTAATTAAAATCAAGCTAAATATTTTCATATCTGTTTTTCTTGGTGTAAAGAAACGAAAAAATAAAAATCATGAACACGCTCCATTTCAAGCGGCATAGGACATATTCTGAAAACCCTTCAAAAACAACCATTTATTAACTAAATCGTTGATAACTTTTTGCATTTGACTTCTTATTTAGGTTTTTTGGCAACATCTTTGCGTTATTTGATATATGATATTTCTACTTCGTTCTATTTGGATTTTCAGCACTGCATTTGCGGTTAACAAGCCGGTAAATTACAAGGCTGAATACAATTCACCTGTAGATATCCCTATCATTTTGGCAGGTAATTTTGGTGAATTGCGCCCCAATCACTTTCATACAGGTATTGATATCAAAACAAATGGAAAAGAGGGGTACAATTTGTGCTCAATTGCTGATGGCTATGTTTCGCGTATCAAAACAAGTTCGAATGGCTATGGAAAAGTCCTTTACGTAAACCATCCAGAATTTGGAATTACTAGTGTTTATGCACACTGTCAGAATTTTCGAGGCAAAATAGCAGACTATACAGTACAAGCTCAATTTGAGGCTCAATTTTATGAAATAGACATCGAAATTCCTGCAAATGCTTTGCTCGTTAAAAGAGGTGAAATTATAGGGCTGTCCGGAAATAGCGGAAGTTCAACTGCCCCACATTTGCATTTTGAAATTCGCGAAACAACAACAGAAAACCCCTTGAATCCACTGCTATTTAATTTTCTTCAAATTAATGATTCGCGCGCTCCACATCTTGAGCAGTTGGTGGTTTACGCATTGAGTGCCAATGGGTATAGAATTCCAGAAAAGAGAATCACAGTTCCTATTAAAAACGACAAGGGAAGATATCATATTGCAAACGACACAATTGATATTCCGGCACATTTTTGTTCAGAGCATGGTGGAATAGGCTTAGGATTGTCCGCGCACGACAAATATAACGCATCAGAGAATGTTTGCGGCATTTACAAAGGCATTCTCATGTTAAATCAAGATACTGTGCACACTCAAATCATGAATCGAATGGATTTTGAAGCAAGTAGACAAATTAACACGCACAAAGACTATGAGGCCTATAAAAAATCACGAGTAAAAATTGATAAATACTTCCGAACAACGCACAACACGTTGCCTATATATGAGGAAAACATAGGAAATGGGATTTTAGGTTTACAACCGGATCATCATTATGCCCTTACCTTTTCAATTGCTGATTTTGTTGGCAACAGCAGTATATTAGCATTTATTATTCGCGCTCTACCAGGTGTTATTCGAGAAGAAACTACGCCTTATGACCAATATCATATTGATTATTTATATCCCGACAGCGCCTACGTATTTACTTCAAAAAAATACGCTATCAAGCTCGGAAAAAATAGCTTTTATGAACCCGTAAAAAGAATAGTTCAAGAAGCAAATGGCAAATTGACTTTTGGAAATTCAGCAGACCCTGTTCATTCTCCCTTTATTATTGGCTTGCCTATTCCCGAGCTAATCAAAACACATAAAAACAAAATAATTCTTTACCTCAAAGAAGGTAACAAAGCTTTCATTGGCATCGAGGAAAACAACTGGTACTATGCCGAAGTACGAAATTTTGGAGGCTTTAGCCTAGACATCGACACCATCGCTCCCGAATTAAAAGCCAAATTTAAGAAAACTACAAACCCTCAATCGTTAAAAAAATTGTCGTGGTCAATTATGGATAACATGTCCGGAATTAAATATTATGCCCTATTTATAAATGGAGTCTATCAGCTTTTAGAGTATGAACACAAAAGAAATGAAGTATTTGCATCAATCGTTGAACTTGAACCAGGGAAACATCAAATTAAAATTGTGGCTCGCGACAAAGTGGGCAACGAAAGAATTATCGAGGATGAAATTTGGGTGCAGTAACTGTAAAAAAGAAGAACACGATATTTTCGAATCCTTTTGAGGAAAATGCATGATGATAACAGATTTTTTATTCCTTTCAACTGATTTTTATTTAAATTAATAGTTTAAACAAATGTTATTAAAAAATTGAAAAATAAATATTTATTAATGTTTTTATAGTTAAATTTGAACAAAATATTTAATCTCTCAATTATGCAACTGATCTCTTTAAAAAAGATTTCTCTTTTCATTCTTACCTTAGCTTTTTTAACCTCGCACTCCTCTTGCATTGTGACTCACCACAAAAAGGACAATGGCAAACAAAGCGGTTGGTTTAAAAGTTCAGAGAAGCCTCATCATCAAAGAAAAGCAAACACAAAAAAGGAAAAGGGCACGGTAAACCTCACAGTAAACAAAATGGAAAAGGTAAACAAAAATAAAGCTACCCTATTATCACTTACATAAGATTCAAGCGATAAGTGAGTTCTGAATATAAAAACATATTCAAATTCCTATTAAGTAGTTACTTTTGCAGCCCTTTTCATAGTAAACTAAAATGAGTCACATCGAAGAATTAAAAAAGCGCCGCACCTTTGGAATTATATCCCACCCAGATGCAGGCAAAACAACTCTTACAGAGAAACTGTTGCTATTTGGAGGTGCCATTCAAACTGCTGGTGCCGTAAAAAACAACAAAATCAAAAAGACTGCTACTTCCGACTTCATGGAGATTGAGAAGCAGCGTGGAATATCTGTTGCAACCTCAGTAATGGCATTTAATTACAAGAACAAGCAAATCAACATTCTGGATACGCCCGGTCATAAAGACTTTGCAGAAGACACTTATCGCACGCTAACCGCAGTTGATAGCGTGATTTTGGTAATCGACTGTGCCAATGGCGTGGAAGAGCAAACCAAGCGGTTAATGGAAGTTTGTAGAATGCGTAAAACGCCTGTTATCGTTTTTATTAACAAAATGGACCGAGACGGTAAGGACCCTTTTGAATTGCTTGATGAATTGGAAAACACATTAAACATCAAAGTTCGACCACTGGCTTGGCCTATTGGAATGGGCTACAATTTTCAAGGGGTGTATAACATTTACAAAAACCAATTGAATCTCTTTCAACCAGAAAAAACAAAAATAGCTTCTGAAGTAGCGCAATTCAACAATGTTAGCGATCCTAAAATCGATGAAATCATTGGAGAAGATGCGGCACGACAGCTACGCGAAGATTTAGATTTGATTGATGGCGTTTACGATCCATTCGATCGAGAAAAGTACCTTCAAGCAGACATCGCACCTGTATTTTTTGGTTCGGCAGTTAATAATTTTGGTGTTCAAGAACTTTTAGATTCATTCATTGAAATTTCTCCTGAACCAAAAGGAAGAGAAACCGACAAACGTTTTATAGAACCCACTGACCCAAATTTCAGCGGCTTTGTGTTTAAAATTCATGCAAATCTTGACCCGAAACATAGAGATAGAATTGCATTTTTACGCATTGTATCCGGTAAATTCGAAAGAAATACCTTTTACAACCATACGCGTTTAGAGAAGAAATTGAAATTTGCCAATCCAACATCTTTCATGGCACAAGACAAAAGTGTTATTGATGAAGCCTTTCCAGGTGATGTGATTGGTTTGTATGATGCAGGTAATTTCAAAATTGGAGACACTATTTCAGAAAAAGAGGTTTTTTCTTTTAAGGGAATCCCTAGTTTTTCTCCTGAAATATTCCAAGAATTAGAGAATCTTGACCCAATGAAATCGAAGCAATTGGAAAAAGGTGTCTCGCAACTTATGGATGAAGGTGTAGCTCAAATGTTTATTCAACAACCCGGCAACAGAAAAATTATAGGAACTGTTGGACAACTTCAATTTGAAGTAATTCAATATCGTTTGGAGCATGAATATGGCGCAAAATGTAGCTTCAGACCAAGAAATTTTCATCTAGCAACTTGGATAACTAGTGCTGATGAACAAAAATTAGACGCTTTCAAAAAGGCTAAAACGTCAAATGTGGCTATGGACAAGGATGGAAACCTTGTTTTCTTAGCAGAAACACCCTTTCTGTTGCAAATTGCAGAGCGTGACTATCCAGAAATTGTATTTCATCGAACCTCTGACTTCTTGTTGGAAGATATATAAATTCTCATGGCACGGCTACGCATCGATTTGCAATACGACGGTACTGATTTTCATGGTTGGCAAACCCAACCCAATGCCACGAGCGTTCAACAAACCATTGAATATGCTTTATCTAAACTCAATAGCAACATCCCGACTGAAATTGTTGGATGTGGTAGGACAGACACTGGCGTTCATGCCAAGCACTATGTAGCCCATTGCGATTTTGAATATGAAAACCTCGATGAACTCATTTTGAAAATGAACCATATGCTACCTCCAAGTATTCATATTTTTGAGGTTGTGGCTGCTCACAATTCTTTTCACGCTAGATTCGACGCCAAGAAACGAAGCTATCGATACTTTATTGATAAAACCAAAAATCCTTTTAACAATAAATTTGCACATTATTCAAGACAAATTTTGAATATCGATGCAATGAATGAAGCTGCAATTTTTCTTATTGGTCGTCACGATTTTGAATCGTTCGCCAAACACCATTCCGATGTAAACAATCACTTTTGTGAAGTTTTTAAAGCTTTTTGGAGCGAATCCGATGAACAGTATATTTTTGAAATTAGCGCGAATCGTTTTCTAAGAAACATGGTTCGAGCCATTGTTGGCACGCTCGCAGATATAGGATTAGGAAAAATCGAACCAACACAAATTCAAGACATCATCAGTAAAAAAAATCGGTCGGAGGCCGGCACAAGCGTTCCAGGAAAAGGACTTTTTCTTTGGGAAATTGAATATTAAAATCGCTCTTAGCCAAAAACCGTGTTTTCGAGATAAAAACGAACCTAACAACCTGAGGTATACACGGAGTTCAAAATCAACACTGGATAATGTGAAAACAATTATTTTTACTAATGGCCATGACCAACAGTCGACTGACTGCTTTGTTGCAACAAGTCGTCATATTCTTCTGGTGTCAGATCATTAAAGAAGTAGGACATCGGATTCACTTTTACACCGTCTTTTTCCACTTCGTAATGTAAATGTGCACCTGTTGATTTGCCTGTGTTTCCTACCAATCCAATAATCTGCCCGCGGTTCACCTGCTGCCCTACTTTAACTTTAAAAGCACTCAAATGGGCATAGCGCGTTTTGTATCCAAATCCGTGGTTAATTATGATGTTTTTACCATAACCCCAACCAATATCTTCGATAGCTTCTACAACCCCATCACCCGTCGAATAAACTTCTGTTCCCACTGGTGCGCTAAAGTCAAGTCCCCAATGCATACGTGGTGTTCGATAAACTGGATCAACTCGCCATCCAAAACCTGATGCCACGCGCTTCAAATCTTTGTTGTTTACCGGTTGAATGGATGGAATACTTGCCAATCGATCGTCTTGTACCAAGGCAATTTTTTCAATTTCTTTAAACGAGAGCACCTGAGAATACAATTTACCTTGAAGTTGATCTATGCGCTCGCGAGTTTCTTTTACCAGTTTTGAATACGAGAATCCTTCCAATTCGAGATAGCGTTTTGTCCCTCCAACGCCCATCTCCCTAATGCTTTCAGGCATTTCTGGAGCACCTAAGGCCACACGATAAATATTTCGCTCTCTGTTGCTAATTTCATCTAAAACCTTATTAAACAATTCCATATCCTCCTTAACCCGTTCAAATTGCTCTTGATAAAAGGAGATTTCTCTAGACAATCGTTTTTCGGTTGGTGAATCGACACGTGCGATATAAAGCGTGGCTAAAACTATCCCAATGGCCAATGAGGGCATGCCATAAATGATTGCTCTACCAATATGATAAGACCAACCTTGTTTGACTTGCTCGTAACTCAAAGTATCCGGATTGTAGCGGTATTTTTTAGACATGTCAGACGAGTTTAAGTGTTTTTTATAATTAGAAGCGCTAAATTTGTCAATATAACTAAATTTGCGCGGTTTTTTAACATTAATTTGACACTCCGCCTCTAGATCAAATCTGGAATAACGCGGTAACAAACACAATTTTCGGTACTCATGAAATTAGTTGACATCAGAAAACAGTTCTTAGATTATTTTGAATCTAAAGGACATAAAATCGTATCCTCTGCACCTTTGGTCGTTAAAAATGACCCTACTCTAATGTTTACAAATGCCGGAATGAATCAATTCAAAGATTATTTTCTTGGAAATTCTGTCCCTGCTAATAGAAGAATTGCAGATACTCAAAAATGTTTACGCGTTTCAGGTAAACACAACGACTTGGAGGAAGTTGGTCATGACACCTACCACCACACCATGTTCGAAATGCTTGGAAATTGGTCTTTTGGAGATTATTTCAAAGAAGAGGCCATCTCTTGGGCTTGGGAATTATTAACTGAGGTATTCAAAATTGACAAATCTCGGATTTACGTCACCGTTTTCGAGGGCGATGAAGCTGATGGCGTGCCGAAAGACATAGAATCGATCACTATTTGGAAAAAATTCATTGATGCCGACCGAATTATTTTAGCTAATAAAAAAGATAATTTTTGGGAAATGGGTGACACAGGGCCATGTGGGCCTTGCACAGAAATTCATGTCGATGCAAGAACAGACGCTGATCGTGCGAAAATTGACGGAAAAACACTCGTAAACAATGACCATCCGCAGGTAATTGAAATTTGGAACAACGTTTTCATTCAATTCAACCGTTTGGCTTCAGGAAAACTAGAGAATTTACCCGAAAAACATGTTGATACAGGAATGGGTCTTGAGCGTTTGGCAATGGTTATGCAAGGAAAACAGTCGAATTACGACATCGACCTTTTTCAAAATCTAATCCAGTTTATTGAAACATTGAGCGCTACAAAATATGGTAGCAACAACGAGTCAGACATAGCAATGCGAGTAATTGCAGACCACATCCGTGCCATCGTCTTTTCAATTGCTGATGGACAAGTGCCCGCCAACAATGGTGCTGGATATGTGATTCGTCGTATCCTCCGTCGAGCTGTTCGCTATGGCTACACCTATCTCAACATGCGCGAACCTTTTCTCTGTGAATTATCAAAAATTTTGGAACACGAAATGGGTGCTGCTTTTCCTGAACTGACAGCGAATTTAGAGTTGATTGAGAAAGTAATCCGCGAAGAAGAAAATAGCTTTTTCAGAACCCTAGAATTAGGAATTAAGCGCATGGAATTAATAATCAATAACTTAAAATCAACAAACGAAACGATAATTTCTGGCAACGAGGTATTTGAACTTTATGACACCTATGGTTTTCCTGTTGATTTAACTTCACTCATCGCAAGAGAAAATGGTTTGTCAATCGACGAAATGGGTTTCGATAAGGCCTTGGAAGAACAAAAGAATCGTTCGAAAAATGCGGCAATAATGACCACAGACGATTGGCAAACCTTAAAGCAAATTGACCAAGTCGAATTTGTTGGTTACGACCAAACCACATGTGACGTTTCTATAGTGAAATACAGAAAAGTTACTCAAAAAGACAAAACTTTTTATCAATTGGTTTTAGATAAATCACCATTTTATGCAGAAAGTGGAGGTCAAGTTGGTGACACTGGTATTTTAATTGGAAAAGATGAAAAGGTTCAGATTTTCAATACCAAAAAAGAAAATAACCTAAGCGTGCACTTGGTGAACGCCTTACCAAAAGATATTTCACAAACTTTTACAGCAAAAATTGACAACTTAAAGCGCGATTCGACAGCCAATAACCACAGTGCCACTCACTTGCTACATCAAGCCTTGCGGGAAATTTTGGGTACACATGTCGAGCAGCGTGGATCGATGGTTCACCCAGAATATTTGAGATTCGACTTTTCTCATTTTTCAAAAGTCACCGACCAAGAATTGGAGCAAATTGAGAACCGTGTTAATCAACTGGTTCATGAAAACATTGACCTTCAAGAATTTCGTGACATCCCAATAGATGCTGCAAAATCAATGGGTGCCATGGCGCTATTTGGCGAGAAATATGGCGATCACGTTCGAGCAATTCGCTTCGGTGAATCAATTGAACTGTGCGGTGGAACTCATGTAAGCAATACCGGTAAAATTGGGGTGTTTAAAATCGTTGCAGAAGCTGCAATTGCTGCTGGAATTCGACGTATTGAAGCAATTTCAGGAGAAAAAACCATGGAAATGTTCAGAAATAAATCTTCAGAATACGATCTAATTCACGCCATTTTCAATAAACCAAAAGATTTAACCAAGGTTATTGAGGAACTTATAGCTAAAAATATCGAATTGCAAAAAGCGATTGAAAAACTGAACAGAGAAAAAGCACAAAGCTTAAAAGCATCCTTGAAAGCCAAATTTGTTCAAAAGGATGGATACCTTTTACTTTCTGAAAGTGTGCATCTCGACTCAACAGGAATTAAAGACTTATTATTCCAATTCAAAGGAGAATTTAGCGAACCGATTGTGGCCGTCGTTGGCGGTATCGATGGCGATAAAGCTTCATTAAACATTATGATTTCCGACCATTTGATTCAAACGCGAGGCTGGCACGCTGGAAATTTGGTAAAACAACATGCTACATTGATACAGGGTGGTGGTGGTGGCCAAAATTTCTTCGCTACAGCTGGCGGGAAAAATATCCAAGGTGTGGGCAAGGCAATTGCAGCAGTATTGGAGTCCTTAAAATAAGAATTTAGAAAAACACAAAGCTCGTCTTACTAAGTAAAGCGCGTAATTCAGGGTCGCTAGGGGTTAGAAACTGATCTCTAAAATTGTCGAACTCCTGTTTCGTTTCAGCTGACAGTTTATCTTGTAAAGGCTCCATGACTTGCAAATCAATCAATATCGGTGGCATTCCATAAAGCATTCTGCCGTTCACCATTTGAGCAACAATGTTGTATTCTTTGATTTCTGCCTTAAGCTTACCACTGATTAAACATTTGGCATTCCAATCGACTAGTTCATCGTTGTAGTTCATTTCAATTCGCAAATCATTAATTTTGATCGACTCAAAAAAATCCTCCATAACTTTTCTCGAATGTTCTGAAACCCTTTTATTCATTTGTTCAGTACAGGGCATACAAATCGCCATTTCGTAAAGTGTAACCTCATCGCCACTTTCCAAAACCTTTTTCGCTTTTTCAACAGAATAAGGCACCCCTGAATGCAGCAAATCTTCGCTGCATATCAAGCAATTCTTAAATGGCTCATTGGTTTCATCAGAGTTAAAATCCTCTGGTAAGTCAAATAAAAAATTCATAAATTCATCTTATTTAATTGTGCAACCCATTCTTTAATACTTTGCTCTTCTTTGAGGGGCGCAATAAGCAGTTTGTTGCTGGCTTCAATCACTACATAACCGTTTAATCCAACAACAATTGCTTGTTTGTGAGGTGAAATGCGTATCATGCAATTGGCACTATCTTGGGTCAAAACTTCCCCGATTTTAGCATTGTCATGTGCATCTTTTTCAACATGCGTGTACACTGAACCCCAAGTGCCTAGGTCAGACCAATCAAAAGATGCAGGCACGACGCGAACATTTATGGCCGGTTCAAGAATTGCGTAATCAATCGATATGGATTCACACAAATCAAAGCATTGATTGATATAGTCCTGCTCACCGCTTTGACCATAAATATTTAGTTGACGCGCAAAAATTTGGTGAAGTTGTGGTTTGTGGACTTTAAACGCATGAAGCAAAGCTTCGCTTCTCCAAACAAAAATTCCAGCATTCCAGAGAAAATTACCGTGCTCCAAGAATTCTTGAGCCAAAGCTAAATTCGGCTTCTCCCGGAATTGTATAACATCTTGAACCTCACTTGAATTTTCGTCAGCTTGGTATTGAATATAGCCATAACCCGTATCAGGACGTGTTGGGCGAATTCCAATAGTTACCAAAACATCTTTTTCAGACTCATCCAAGGCCGTTTGAATCGTTGAGATAAACAAATTTTGCTGCAAAATCAATTGGTCTGACGGCACTACTATTAACTTAGCAAGCGGATTCATTTGATGAATTTTAACTGCAGCATAAAGAACACATGGCGCCGTATTTTTCATCATCGGTTCGAGCAGAATTTGCTGGGAAGATAATTCAGGAAGTTGTTCACGCACCAAATCCGCATAGTTGGCATTGGTCAAAACAAAAATTCTACCGTGGTCTATATCTGCGGAAAAACGCTCAAAAGTCATGCGTATTAAAGACTTCCCCATGCCTAAAATATCCAAAAATTGTTTTGGCTTTTCTGAAGTACTGTAAGGCCAAAATCGACTTCCTACTCCCCCAGCCATAATAACTACATAAGTATTTTCCATATTTTTTTAATGTTCTTGAATTTCAACTTCTGCTAATCCAGATACCAAAAACTCTCTACCACTTTGCCATTCTTTACAAAGGTATCTTGTCCGTCGCTTTTCTCCTAGAATAAATTTGCGGTCGTTTACCACAAAAACTTGTCCTCTAGGCAATTCATGCAAATATACTGTGTTCTTTTCAGAAGAAAGCTGCGTGTCATATTTTCTAAGTGCCATATATAAACCATGGTCTGACGCAGTAGAGGCTTTCGGGTTCTCCATATATTTTTTCAAAAGTGGGCGAATTTCCATGGGAAACCAATGCATCACATCACCTTTGAGCAAAAGCATGGTAAAAGTATGCTTCCATTCTTCTCCATGCGCTGCAATGCGCCTCCCATAGGTTTGAAATGCAACTAAATGAGCAAATTCGTGTATGGTTGTAAAATAAAAACTGTAGGGATTTAAATTGCCATTCACACTAATTTGCTCTGAATTGTCTCTAGAATCAAAACGATAATCGCCCAATTTAGTTTTTCTTGATTTTGTAATTTTAAAACGTACGCGGTGTTCAAAAATCAAACCCACAACCTGCATCAAGCCTTGTTCAGGGACATATTTGCTTAAACTTAAAGTAAATTGCTCGCGCTTGCTCATCATACGAAAGTAAGACCTTCCTCTGTTTTCGAAACAAGGAAGATTCAAAATATTTGAACAATACATGACTAACAATTTTATGTAACAAAAAAAACAGTCGATTCATTTTTTTCGCGAGAAAACCACTAATTTAGCGCTCAAATGAAAATGATATCCAATTTAGGTAAGTATTTCATCATGATGCGTTACGTGTTCTCAAGACCAGAGCGCTTCAAGATATACAAAAATCGTGTTTTTGATGAAATCGAAATCATAGGCCTCAGCTCAATTCCTCTAGTTGCGCTCCTCTCCGCTTTTATGGGGGCTGTTGTAACTTTACAAACGGCGTCGAATATGGATAGCCCACTGCTTCCTGCAGAAACGGTGGGATTCATTACTCGTCAAACAACAATTTTAGAATTTTCACCAACGGTTATCTCCTTGATATTAGCTGGTAAAATTGGTTCAAATATAGCTTCTGAAGTTGGTACCATGCGCGTCACAGAGCAAATTGACGCACTCGAAATTATGGGTGTCAATTCATTGGGCTACTTAGTTCTACCAAAAATTATTGCGGGTGTATTCACTTTTCCTTTTGTGATAATCATATCCATGGCATTGAGTTTATTGGGCGGATTATTTGCTGCTGTTCAATCTGGTCTTTGCTCTCAAGAAGATTACATCAAAGGTTTGCGCTATTGGTTTATGGCAGACGACATTAACTACGCACTAATAAAAACAGTGACTTTTGCAGTGATAATCACTTCTGTGGCGTCTTTTTATGGCTATTACACAAAAGGTGGCGCGTTGGATGTCGGCAAATCAAGTACTCAAGCTGTTGTTTACAGCAGTATTGCTATTCTCATTGCTAATTTTGTGCTTACCCAGTTAATCCTTTTGTAGAATGATCGAGATTCAAGGCATAAACAAATCATTTGGAGACACACAGGTTCTGAAAGACATCAGTGCAATTTTTAAGCCTAGTATAGTGAATTTAGTAATTGGCGCTAGTGGTTCTGGAAAATCTGTGACTGCCAAATGCATTGTTGGTCTGCATGAAGTAGACTCGGGGACAGTGCTTTACGACGGCCGCAACTTCACCAATATGAATCGCTATGACCGCAAAGAGATTCGCAAAGAAATTGGAATGCTTTTTCAAGGTTCAGCACTTTTTGATTCACTTACCGTAGAAGAAAACGTTATGTTTCCCTTAACTATGTTTACAGAAATGAGCAAAGGTGAAATGCGCGAACGTGCAAATATTTGCTTAGAGCGTGTAAATTTGGTCAACAAAAACCACTTACTGCCTGCCGAATGTAGCGGTGGCATGCAGAAAAGAATAGGTATTGCTCGAGCTATTGTTATGAATCCCAAATATCTTTTTTGTGATGAACCCAACTCAGGATTGGACCCACAAACCTCTATTCTTATTGATAATCTAATAAAAGAAATCACTTACGAATATAAAATGACTACCATCGTTATTACGCACGACATGAACAGTGTGATTGAAATAGGTGATTATATTATATTTATTCACGAAGGTCAAAAATGGTGGGAAGGAAGTAAGCAAGACATTTTAAAAACGGACAACAAAGAGATCAATGAGTTTGTGTATGCTGCCGATTTCATGAAGCAAATCAAAGATAATTTAGGCAGATAAAACTATTTATCAGGCTTTCAACAATTCTTATTCGATAAATAAATAGATGGTACTCTTCGTATGTTCATCAAATGCTGTATTTTTGTAAAATAAAACTAAAAAACATGAGTGAATCAGCTCCAATTGCAAAAAAACGTGATGGCGTTTATATCATCATTATTCTTATGCTCTTTGTATTGAGTGCAGTACTTGGATTTTTGATTGTGAACAAAAACAAGTCAATTGCTAGTTGCCAGTCAGAGTATCAATTGCTAGAAAATGACCTTGCAGGAATGGAAGAAATGCTCGGTGGTTATGTAGACGTCGAAAAAGGTGACATGCGTCAAGAATTGCGACAAATGTTAAAAATGTATGATGAGGCCCTTTTGAAAAATGACTCTAACAAGGACTCCATCGAAATACAAAAATCAAAAATCAACCAATTGCTCGGTGAATTAGATGGGCAAAAAAAGCGAAGCGCTCGAGAAATCTATGCTTTACGGAAAGAAACCGAGTCGCTCAGAAACATCATGAAAGATTATGTTCGTCAAATAGACTCTTTGTTTACAGTAAATACTGGACTGAGAAATGAATTGACAACAACATCTTCAGAATTGAACAATGTAACATCAGAAAGAAACCAATTGCAAGAGCGCAGCAATAACTTAGAAAATCAAGTGCAAACAGGTTCAAAGCTTAGCGCTTATTCGATAAACACCACAACCCTAAAATATAAATCCATAGGCGGTGGTTTGAAAGAAAATAATCGTGCAGGCAAGGTAGACAAGATACGTTCATGTTTCACCCTTTCCGAAAACACCTTAACCAAAGCAGGTAAGAAAATAATTTATATGCAGGTTATTGGTCCAGACGGAAAAGTTATTACTTCTTCATCTTCTAATGTTGTTGCCATCAATGGTGTGAATACAATTTTTACAGAACGAAAAGAAATCGATTACAACAATCAAAGTATTGATATATGTATTTACTACGATGTTACACAAGATGAATTGATCAAAGGAAATTATACCGTGAAACTATTTGCAGATGGCTCATTAATTGGAACAGATAGTTTCACTTTAAAATAAAATTAGTCTGACCATATTGATAAAAGCCCATTGATTCATTTCAGTGGGCTTTTTAATTTTAATTACTTTTGGTAAATTACATATTTATCACTAATTTCGGCACGCTATAACTAAACCAATGAGAAAATTACATTATTTATCGCTTGCTATTCTTGGTTCCATGCCAATGATTACTTGGGCGCAAGAAGAAACCAATTTGCCAATTTGGAACACGCCATCTGAATTGCACGCTTTTGATAACAACACACTAGAGACATCCGTTGATGGAAGTCGAGAGAATTCTACAGATCCTCCACCAGGTTCAGAAGTCAGAACTCCTGGACAATGGGAAGAATTGCAGGCAGTTATAATTACATGGACCGGGTTTCCATCAATTCACAGACAACTTGTTCAGCACATCCAGTTGGAATGCGAGGTTTGGATTGTAACTACCGACTCGACTTCTGTAAAAAACAACATCCTTTCTAATGGTGGAAGCTTAAATAACGTCAAGTTCATTATTGCTCCTTTCAACTCCATTTGGGTTCGGGATTATGGACCAAATTCTGTTTATTTAGCTGGAGTTGATTCCTTGGCTATGGTCAATTGGAGGTACAACAGAAATAGACCAAACGACAACAACGTGCCTATTGTTACAGGAGATCAATATGACATTCCTGTCTATTCAATGACTGCCCTACCTTACGATTATGTAAGTACTGGTGGCAACTTTATGGCAGATGGCCTTGGGACTGCCTTTGCTTCAAATCTTATTCTTGAAGAAAACGAGGGTACAGGATTTAGTTTATCTTTTAAAACTGAAGAAGATATTGACCAAATGACATTGGATTACATGGGGCTTAATCGTTTTATAAAAATGACGACACTTCCCTACGATGACATTCATCACATCGACATGCACATGAAATTGATGAATGAAGAGACGCTTTTAGTTGGTGAATTTCCAGACAACGTTTCTGATGGTCCGCAGATTGAAATAAACTTGCAATATGTTTTAGATAATTTCATGTCCCCATTTGGCACTCCTTACAAAGTGGTTAGAATCCCCATGATTCCGAGTACCGGTGGTGCCTACCCAGGTCAGCCTTTTGGTAATGGACTTTACAGAACCTTCGCCAACAATGTAATTGTGAACAACACTATAATCGTACCAACCTACCGTCAAGAATTCGACACCACTGGTTTGCGTATTCTGCAAGAAACCATGCCTGGCTACAATATTGTGGGTATCGATGTAGATAATTCAGGTAACAATTTAATTGGTCAGGGGGGTGCCATTCACTGTATCACCAAAGAAGTGGCAACTGCAGATCCACTGTTGATTTCTCATCAAAATTACCCAGACACAGATGATGTATTCAATCCTTACCAAATCAATGCATTGATTCGCCACAAAAGCGGCATCGAAAATGCTACATTGTTCTACAAAACCACATTAGCAGGTGCCTATAGCTCAGTGCCAATGGTCTATAATTCATCTCTCGGCATTTATAATTGGACTGCTCAAATTCCGGCTCAAAATACTGGCACAACGATTTATTATTACATTCAAGCAGAGGCCAATAGCGGAAAGACACAAGTGCGTCCGATGCCGGCACCTGAAGGATATTTCCACTTTAAAGTTTTTGGAAGCGCGAGTATAGAGTCGATTGAACAAATGGATTTCACGAGAATTTTCCCTAACCCATCTAATGGTCTAACATGTATTGCTACCAATTTCGAAAAACCTTTTCAAGGAAGAATGTACTTGGCAAACTCAATGGGACAAAAAGTTGCTATCATTCACGAAGGTGAGTTTGTAGGCGGCGATAGAAAATACTTCATCGATGTTGAAAATATTACTTCGGGTATGTACATGATTGTGCTTGAAAGCGAAGTTGGTGTAGTGAGCAAAAAACTCGCCGTTAAATAATATTCTATCCAATTTATAAAAGCCTATTCATTTTAAGATGAATAGGCTTTTTTTATGTATTCAAACTAAATTGAAATTAGGATTACTATTTATTATATGAACGAGTCCATCTAATGATGAAAGGTACGATGATAGCTGTAGGAAAAAGCCAAACTATGAAAGCCGGCAGTTCGATTGGCACGTATTTAATATTAACAACCAAAAATGCGGTCAACGAGGCAATATATGCTCCCGTAATTCTTCCGATATAAGCGATCATCCAAAAATTACTTGACTTAGTTATACCTTTAAAATTTTTATAATCTTGGTAGACAAATAGCATCCCAATCAACCCAAAAGACAGGAATACTACTCCAAAAAAATTTGATTTCGAGAGCTGTAATACTCCGAATCCAACAAATAAGATTCCAGAAATTAGCATTGCTGCGGATATAAACCAATCCAAGAAAGTTGCCTTTTGAAGGCCTTCTAAAGGTTTAAACCTCAAATAACGGACGCCAGAGCTCACCATATACACAGTAAAAACCCCTACCATAAACAGAAAGTAGTTTGGATGGATTAGAGACAAAATGAAGGCTGTAAATCCAGAAACAAGCATGGATAAAACAAAAATTCTTCCAAAAAATCTGTGTATCTCATCGCCCTTTTTACGAATCAAATTAATTGTTCCCGAAATCAAGGAAAGCACGCCAGAAACAATATGTATAATGAGGAAGAATTTAAACATAATATAGATGCTTAAGATAACTAATTTTATTCAACTTTTTTGCCAATCAATCGAATAATCAGAAACAACACTGTAATACCTAAAGGAAAGGCAATCAGAGGAGACAAACCTAGTGAAGTAGGAATAATGCCAACAAATAAAGCTACACTACCAACGGTGATTGCATAAGGCATTTGAGTTTTTACGTGTTCAACATGATCACATGATGTTGCTAAGCTCGACAAAATTGTGGTATCTGAAATTGGTGAACAATGATCGCCTAAAACAGCTCCTGCCAAAACACTCGCAACAGTATTGTATAATATCAGCATAGCATCTGCACCATCGCCTGCAGAGGCAATAGCAAAAGCTGTTGGAATCATTATTGGGTAAACGATAGCCATGGTTGACCAAGAAGACCCTGTGGAAAAAGCGATTAACGCAGAAATGACAAACGTAATCGCTGGGATTATCCAAGCGCTAAACTCCGTGCCAAAGGCATTTTTAATTACATCTGCAGTGTTCAAATCGCGAGTAACTTCTGCCAACGACCAAGCCAAAACAAGAATCAATACTGCAGGAAGCATGGTTTTAATACCTTGAACAACGGTCTCCATAGTTTTGTGTAAATTCATAATTCCCTGAGAAATAGTCAATCCAATAGCTACAGCTAAAGCAACCATAGAAGACCATAACAAGGCACTATAGGAGTTTGCTGCTCCGATAATTGATCCGATTTGCTGAAGTGTAGTCTTGGATTCTGGATCCACAAGAGCTAAACCATCAAAAAAGGCGATATTTGAAGCTAACCCTGCAACCATAAATTCAGCCCTCCACGATTGCATTCCAGTATAGACCAATCCGATGAGTGTACCAAAAACAATAATCATCACAGGAATAATAGCATTGAATGCACGTACTTTAGTTTCTGTAACTGGTTCAAATTCATCATAATTCAAGTCTTCAGTAGAGGTGCTAAAATCAGTAGAATCCCTGTTGAGCGCCAGTTTTTCTGACTTAAACATCGGGCCAAAATCCCGTTGAGAACGTATCAACATAAACATAAAAACCAAGGTAAGAATGGGGTAAAATGAATAGGCCAAGGAATTCACGAAAATAGAATAAACGCCTTCACTTACTACAACGCCATTTTCATTAATTTTGTCCATTGCTGAAGAAATGTAACCCAATTCAGCCCCAATCCAAGTGGTAACAAAAGCAATAGCAGAAACTGGAGCCGCAGTAGAATCAACAATATATGCCAATTTAGCTCTAGATATTTTCAATTTATCGGTTACAGGTCGCATCGTATTGCCCACTACAAGTGAATTGGCATAATCATCGAAGAAGATAGCAATCCCCAAAAAATACGTGGTCATCATACCCGACCTTCTCGTTTGCGCATATTTCACAATTCTATTTACTACGCCTCGCATACCTCCATTCTTTGATATAACAGCCACAATCGAACCAATCAACAAAGAGAATATAATCACTGAAAGATGGTCAGTATCTGACAAAGCTGATAAAATATAATGATCCAGAACTGCCAAGAATCCAGAAAATATACCGCCAACTCCTCCCGTATATACACCAAGCGTTGCAGCTCCAATAAAAATACCCATAAGCAAAGCAACAAGAACCTCTTTGATAAATAAAGCCATTGCAATCGCAACAAGCGGCGGAATCACAGCCCACCAAGAAGGAATTACCGCAGGTACTTTCCCAAAAGAAGAGAATGGAGAAAGTTGATTTCTATAAAAAATTACGTTGATAAAGCGTTCACCATACTTCAATTGCACAAGATAATTCCTGCTTCCTATTCGAATAGAAGACAGCAATGTGTCTGTTGTGTTTAGCTGAATTTTTGTCTCAACACCTTCTACAACATATTCAGGCATAACCAATTGAGTTGAAGAATAGGTATTTTGAGTAAAGAAAAAAGTAAAAAATAATATCGCTAAAATATGCTTCATAGTTCAATTTTTTTGGCGAATGTATGAAAAAAAATGCTCTAATCATTGGTTTGATGCTCTCGAAAAACTGTCGTTTTGTATTCATATATGAATTTGAAAGTTTCCGCCACTTGGAAGATTATCCCTAAGTGCATTCCGTGTTATCAAAGAATAATCTTTGTTTTTCATCACTGACCTGATTTCTTAGAATAAATAGTTCACAATTTCATGTTTTCTCAAATACTACAAGATCAACAAACACGTTATCTGATGAGTTTTATATACATTTGCCACCATGTTCAGAATCGTTTTTATCCTTACATTTTTATTCTCTTTTTCACATTCACATTCAATAGCTCAGGGTGCATCTCGAGTGAATGGTCGCGTATTTGATTCTGAAAACATGGGCATACCAGGAGTATTGGTAGAAACTACAGACGGAGAATTTAAAACCAAGACAAACAATCAAGGATTTTTCACGCTAGAAATAGAGGCCAATAGAGATTTTATTATTTCTATCACTTTTGAAGGTGAAATCAAAGTTTATTCTGTAAATCTTAAATTGAACGAAAACAGGAATTTGGGTTCCATAAAAATGGAGGTCGTTTATCAAAAGAACGAAGTTGAGGTCATAGAGAATCGAACAGACGACATGACTTTTCAGCACATGCCGCCAATAGATATTCAAAATTTTGCGCTACCTGGTGGAGTTCCACAAGTGTTGGCCTACATTACACCAGCTGTTTCAAACAACGAACTTTCCACAAATTATAATGTTCGTGGAGGAAATTATGATGAAAATTTAATTTACATCAATGGTTTCGAGATCTATCGGCCCTTTTTAACACGAGCAGGACAACAAGAAGGAATGAGTTTTATTCATTCTGCTTTGGTACACAACATCAGTTTTTCTGCTGGAGGTTTTGATGCGCGCTATAACGACCGTTTGAGTTCCGTCTTAGACATTCAATATAAATCACCAGATACACTGAGCGCATCGCTTGTTGCCGGTTTGCTTGGCGTAGAGGCGCATGTTGAACAACGAATTAAACGCTTTTCCTACTTAGCTGGAGCACGCTATCGATCAAATGGATATCTCCTAAATACCTTGCCTGCTCAAGGTGAATACAACCCAGTATTTTGGGATTTTCAATTGCTCACAAGTTACCAAATAAATGAAAATTTAAAATGGAATTTTCTCGGTCATTATTCATACAATTCGTTCAACTTTGTTCCAAGAACAAGAGAAACAACATTTGGTACATTCAATCAAGCCTTGAGCTTTAGAGTTTATTTCGAAGGACAAGAACGTTCTATATTTGGCTCCTTAACCGGAGGGACTTCATTGGTTTATAACAAAAAAAATACGGAATTATCTTGGTTTGCCACTTTTTTTAACTCAGACGAACAGGAACGCTTTGATGTTTATGGGCAGTATTTTCTAAATGAATTGGAAAACGATCCATCTCAAGAAACTTTTGGAGATTCTGTAAACTCCTTGGGGGTTGGTTCTTTTTTAAATCATTCCCGGAATATACTCAATGCTAAAATTGTAAATATTTATCACACCGGAACGCATACATTTTTGGTAAAGGAAAAAACACACCGCAACAAACAAAGATTAATTAATAGAAACTTGCGCTGGGGAGCCAATTTTCAAAAGGATTATTTTACCGACCAAATCAGCGAATGGGTGATGATTGATAGCGCTGGATTTATTAGCCCAAACAACCAAGGCAGCGAACTTGAATTGCGTGATGTAGTTAAACAAAGGCACAAAATTCAAAATACGAAAGCATCTATTCATGGTTCCTATACGCACACTTGGAGTTTTTCGAAGACAAATTTCCCAATAAAAATAAAGATTAAAGACAACAACTCTGATAAACTATTTCACTACGACACAATACGAGTCTCCAAGTCGAAATTATCAATTAATCTTGGAGGTCGTTTAGCCTACACTGCACTGAATGAAGAGCTTTTCTTCACCCCGCGCGCGTCAATTACTTTTATTCCACGAATCTACTATTTGAAAGATGGACAGGTTTATCGCAGAAATGTACGCTTTAGATTGGCCACGGGCTTGTATTATCAGCCACCGCTTTACAGAGATATGCGTCAATTTAACGGCGAACTTAATCCCTTTGTTTTGTCGCAAAAATCATTTCACGTGATTGCTGGTGGCGACATATTCTTTCATATGTTTAACCGTGATAAGCCTTTTAAATTTAGTGCCGAAGGGTATTATAAACATTTATGGGATGTGAATCCATACAAACTTGCTGATATCCGACTGCGCTATTTTGGCAACAATGATGCTGTGGCCTATGCTTATGGTCTTGATTTGAACCTTCATGGTCAGTTTATTGAGGGTATAGAGTCTTTCTTTAAAATTGGATTGTTGCGAACACGAGAGAATTTATTGTATGATGATTATTACGATTATTATAACTCAGAAAATGAATTGATTGTTCCAGGATACACATTCAATGATATTCCTGTAGACAGCTTGCTTCAATCTCCTGGCTATATTCCAAGACCTACCGACCAATTGTTGAATATCGGCGTTTTGTTTCAAGACAGAATGCCCCGTTTCGAGCAGCTTTCAATTCAATTGAGTGTTTTCTTCGGCACTCGCCTACCCTACGGCCCACCAAGGGAAACAAGACATACCGACACTTTGCGGCAAAGAGCTTATTATCGGGTGGATGTTGGTATTAGCTACGATTTCTTTTATGGCAAAACTAAAGAGCAGCGCAAAGGAATTTGGAAAAACATGAGTGATTTGCGTTTGAGTATAGAAACGTTCAATATGCTCGGCATTAATAATGTACTCAATCAAACTTGGGTGCAAGATACAGAAGGACGATTATATGCGATTCCAAATTATCTTACCCAGCGGTTATTCAATCTCAAACTCATAATGAGGATATGATCTTGCAAAAAAAAGCTACTTTGGATAAAAATCAATCAAAGGGGTGCGCAATAGATTAATCTTTATATTTGCACGCCTTGAGGGGATGTAGCTCAGTTGGCTAGAGCGCTTGACTGGCAGTCAAGAGGTCGTCGGTTCGAGCCCGATCTTCTCCACATCATAAATCAAAGGGTTGCAGTAATGCGACCCTTTTTTGTTTTAACGTTGCAACATGATTTAAAAAACGAATTGCCAATTCTATATCAAAGCTGGTTGAATAGAGCGTCCCGACAAACGAGTCGGGAAGGTCGTCGGTTCGAGCCCGATCTTATTCACATCATAAATCAAAGGGTTGCAGTAATGCGACCCTTTTTTGTTTTAACGTTGCAACATTATTTAAAAAACGAATTGCCAATTCTATATCAAAGCAGGTTGAATAGAGCGTCCCGACAAACGAGTCGGGAAGGTCGTCGGTTCGAGCCCGATCTTCTCCACATCATAAATCAAAGGGTTGCAGTAATGCGACCTTAAAAAAACATAGGTCTTACCATAAAATTAATTCTAAAAAAAACGTTTACTGCACATTAATCACACATTTTGCATCATTACCCTGTTCATCGACCACGGTAATAAAATGCTTTCCGATGGGTGCTTCAATGGGAAATTCGTGAAAACGTTGTGTGCTACCAATAAATTTGTCATTCAAATACCAAAACAGCTCTGAGTCCGGATTTCGGAGCGCCACCTTACATACGATTGGCTGGAGCGCACCATTTAATGCCTTGGCTCGGTATAGATTTGCGCCATTTTTAGGGTAAATAAAAGCAATTGACTGCTCAGAACTTTGTAAACAATCTTCACGAAATTGAGGCAGTGTAGAATAATCTGCATTTTTCTTTTTGTAAAACCACTCGATCACCGGCGGAAGAATAAACCAAACTTTGGATTGCATCAAGTCGATACGCTCACAATTGCTATGAACACGAAAATTACCTGAACTATCGAGCTGAACCAATTGATGATACGAGCAAACATCACTTTCTACACCACGTTTTGAAACCCATTTTGAACTTTGCGGACAGTGTGGACCAGCCAATAACCCACTTTTTGAGCAGACTTCTGCAAGCTGCATGTCCCGATCTGGTCTATTAAACCAAGGTGCTGATTCTAACAAAGCGAATACGTCAAAAAGAACAGAGCCAGCGTAAGTGACTCCTGTAAGTTCAGGTCTGCCTTCTCCATTTGAGTTACCGACCCAAATTCCTACAACGTATTTACTACTGCAACCAAGAGCCCAAGCATCGCGATTGCCAAAACTCGTACCTGTTTTCCATGCAATGGGTTGCAACGACGAAAAGTACTCCCATGATTCGTTGTGCTCGGGTCTATTCACTTCACGCATGGCCTCAAAAGTTTGAAAAACAGATGCGGCACTCAGTACCTTTGGATGCTTTTTCGATTTACCAAAATCAACCTCTGCACTTGCGAGCAAATTTAAATCACAAAATTCATTTGCCCGATATTGAGCGTCGCTTTTATGAAAATAATTCAAAGTTCCAACGTAGCCAGCATAAGCGCGACACAAATCCCAAAGTGTTGTCTCAGCTCCACCCAAGATAAGTGACAATCCATAATGCATAGGTCCATTCGTCAGTGTAGATAAACCATATTCTTTAAGATTTTTATAGAACTTATTCACTCCATATCGTTGAAGCATCAATACACTAGGAATATTGAGCGAACGCGACAAAACCATCCATGCAGGCACAGCGCCATCATAAGACAGACTATTGTTCTGCGGACTAAAACCAGAGATTTGTGTTGGGATATCTGGAATAAGGGCATCATACAACAACTCACCTTCTTCTAGCATTTGTGCAAATAAAAAAGGTTTTAATATACTGCCTGTGCTCCTTGGTGCAATAATATTATCAACATCTTTGTTGTGTTCAACATCGGTAGGCGAATTACCAACATAAGCCAAAACATTTCTCGTTTCAACGTCAATAACCAAAACTGCCATATTGTGTACCCCATTTTGGCTAAACTGTCGATGATAACGCTCAACGATATAATTCACACGTTCTTGTAATTGAAAATCCAATGTTGTTTTTACTTTAAAATGATTCGATCTAAAAAACAATCGATGCATAACATGCTGAGCCAAATGCGGCAAATTATGTGGCTTACCGGGCAATGATTCTTGAAGCGATAATTTGAAGTCCAGTTCATCAAAATGTCCTTGCTTGTGCAAATTCTTTAATAGATTATTCCGTTTTCTGAGCAATTCATTTTGATTCTTACCAGGAAAAATCAGCCCAGGTGCATTGGGCAATACCGCAAGTGTTGCTGCTTGGGCCCAAGAAAGTTGACTTGGTTCGACGCTGAAATATCGATAAGCGGCCATCTCCAATCCAACAACATTTCCTCCAAATGGGGCGTGTGTTGCGTAGAAATTGAGTATTTCATCTTTTGAATACTTCAATTCTATTCGTAGCGCCCAAATCATTTCAATTAACTTTTCACCATAGGTTCGTTTTGGATTTTTCCTTGCCAAACGAACAACCTGTTGTGTTAATGTACTTCCACCTCGAATAATTTTACCTGAACGACGATTGGTTTGATACGCCTCCCAAATTGAAACTGGGTTCACACCAAAGTGATAGTTGAAATAGCGATCCTCATATGCAATTATACAGAGTTTAAATTTTTTCGGAATGGAATCTTGAGGAGGAAAACGCCATTGTCCGTCGTCTGCAATCATAGCGCCCAACAATTGTCCATCATAACTTTCAATCACAAAAGAATAAGGGCTTTCGAAAAGTTTAGAAGGCAACAAAAAATAAAAATGCCAACCAAAATATAAAAATAAAAATGATTGGATTGGATTTTTGTACAACCACAAACCCGAGAAGAAAATGCAGTTGCGCAAAAACAACTTCAATTCACCGATCAATTCTTAAAGATTTCAATCCATTTTCCAATTGTACGCACTATAAAATTGTTGTCATACATGGCCTCTGCTTGAGAACCAGGCAAATAGTATCTGCCTGGAAATGATGCTGAAATCCGAACAATAAATGTCTTTACCTGAAGTCCTTCTAAAGAAAAATAAAAATTAGAACGATCATCTCGTATATCTAAGTAGTCCAACGCAGAGGAGGATTCAGAACGAAACTCAGTAAATCGCGTGTTTATAATTTCAAATCCAGATGGAACTATATGGCTCAAAGCCACATTATCTACCCGAGCATTGGATGTATTTTGTATGCGAATTTCAGCCATTATGTCTGTGCCTTGCATTATTCTAGACAAATCTATAGGCGCACCTGATACATCCTTGTAAGTTGTTGACAAAGTCAAACCTCGCTGAACAAATTTCTCTGTTCCAAGCGGTAAAACACCTTGAACAATTACACGCGCAAAAATTGTTGAATTGGCTTTATTCTTAATTTCCATTCCATTTCTCCCTCGCTGAATACCCAATTTACTCTGAAAAATCGCCTTTGAACTTGTAATATTTTGACTTTTTCCATTCACTGAATAAATGGCACTGTAAGATTTACCACCTACTAATTTGGAATATTGACCAATGGATATCAAACTGTAGGCTGTAGTTTGTGTACTCAACCAATCTTTCGTGCTCAATGATTTCGAAACAATTTCTGCCAATTTTCTCGCTTTCACTTTATCCTTAAGAATCACGAATGTTTCAAGAGCCATGGCATTATTTCGCTCCCATGAATCGAAAAATCGATTGCTTTTAGGCGTCAACGACTCCAAATCAGACGATTTTATCAACTGCAGCGCTGCATCGCGTTGACCAATTAATGCATAAGCAGCGGCAAGTCTCAATTTGGTATTAGAACTAATTCCAGAAGTTGACTTTAATCGATTCATAGCCGACACATCTGCGGCACCAGCCAATGCCAATGCATACAAACGATAGGACTGATCAAAATCATTCTCGGTATTGCTTTCAAAAACCCAATTCTTCATAACAGATTTTTGATATTGAATCCATTTCTTTTTAAAACCAATAGGCACTTGATACCCTTTTTTCTCAGCTTCCAGTAAGAAATGACCCACGTATGTTGTGGCCCATGGATTGGCTTGTGTCGCTCCCGGCCAGTAGCCAAACCCTCCGGTGGGCAATTGATACTGCTGAATTTTTCGTATTCCCGCGTTCACATAATTTTGAATTTTCTGCATTTTGGACTGATCCAATTGAACCAATTCTGCTAAATAAAGTTGGGAAAAAACTTGCGATGTAACCTGCTCCAAGCACCCATGTGGATATCCAATCAACTCAGCCAAGCGGTAATCTAGATTCAACGGTGGAACAACAGACAATTCCAGTGTCGCGATGTTCGAACCTGAAACCCCGAAAGTCTCAAAGTCAATATTTTCGCTTGTATTTGGCTCAATCACAAAGTCATAAACTTCGAACGCTGGAGGGTTCGGATTACCTATGTTAAGCTTAAATTCATATGAGGCTCTTTCGTTTCCTGATATAGCTTCTACACGAATTGTAGCAGGTCCTTCTTGTGTGCCTACCTCTAAATCAAAGTAGGTAACTTGATCATCAGGTTGCTTAAAATACATAAATTGTTTAGCAGAACCTTTGACTTTTACGTTGCCTGAGGTATGTATGGATAATGACACTTGCTTTACATGATTCTCCATAGCAAATACTGTTACAGGCAAAGAAATTTGCTCTGTCGGACTGACTTGTCTGGGTGCAGAGGCCAACAACATGAGTGGTTTTTTAACAGGCGTTGTCACCTCACTAGAACCGTATGCATATTTGGAAGTATTGGATGCAACAACCATAGTTCGAACGGAGCCGACATAATTAGGCATTTTTATATTGTGTTTGCGTTTTTCTCCAGGTTTCAAATCAAACGGTCCAAGATAAACTACAACTGGCTTAAATCGATTAGGTTTTTTCGGATTAGAACGAGACAGCTCTTCATCACCGCCTATGCTAAATATTTGCGATAATTTGCCGCCAAAAGCGCCTATAACATGGTCAAAAATATCCCAAGTTCTCACGCCCAAGGCCTGGCGCGAATAAAAAGATTTCCAAGCATTTGGTGTTTTGAAGCGTGTTAAATCCAACAATCCATCATCAACAACAGCCAAAGTGTAGGTCATCGCCTGACCATGAGCTTCAGAAACTTCTACAGAGAAATTCTCTTCAGGTTTTAAGCTTTTCGGCATTTGTATTTTTGGCTCCAACACTGTCGATTTGTCAATCACATCAATGGGCTGCAATCCATACAATCGAATGGGAGCATCATTTGCCGTGTTGGCATGCGGTTGTATCATGCTTATGTGAACAAATACATTAGGCGTCATATCTGCAGTGATCGGAATTTGAACTGTCGTTTCGTTTTTCGATGTTTCAACCCACTCATAATGAAGTACTTCACGCGTGTTTTCTAAAGATACAAACGCACGACCTTGTCCTGAAGATGGGAAAGTGATTTTCATAATTTCGCCAACGTTATATGACTTTTTATCAGTCAAAAATACCAATTTTGTAGCGTCTTCTGATTCATTGGCCCTCCCCTTTTTGTTTGCCGAATGTGCCGGCCAACTTACCTCTACAACTTCTCCTGAGGCATGTTGATTTTCAGAATCGTAAACACGGACAAGATACCTACCCCAATCATTTTCTCCCAAATCAAAAGAAAACTTACCTAAACCCTTTTCGTTCGTTGAAACGGTCATGGACTTAAAAGGAATATGCGTGCTCGTTGAAGTATATCGCGACAAATAGTCGGCAGAAGCGTCATACCACCAATAATAGTCTATTTTGAAAACACGCACTTGCAAGTTTCTCGATGATGTTGGTTTTCCATCAGCATTTAATGTAACTACCTCAAAAACAGCCTCCGAATCATTTTCCAAATACCCATATTTGTTTTTGTTGATTGCTCGAAAACCAACATACCGCTGGTAAGGCGAAACTAGCGTGCTAAACACATCAGAACTGAAATCGCCCCCTTTTTCAAAGGCTCTTGCCAAGAAAACGGCCTTTAGCATTCCCGGCGCTTCCTCTTCTAATTCTGGGGACAAATCAAAACTAATTTCACCGAGTTCGTTCGTTCTGCCTTCAAAAACAACAGCCTCCTCAGAAGAAAAAGTTCGCGCAGGGTCATCAAAAATAAACTTCTCAAAACCCTTAAATACCGTTTGAATTTTGTGATATTTTACAGAAACATCCACCTTTAAATCTTTAGCAATTGCTCCATGCAGCCAATTCACATTAATTTTTCCAGTATTTTTTGTTTTGGCTTTTAAAATTTTTGAAATGAAGGTTGTTTTGATTTTTAAACGATTCGGCTTGATAGTTTCAATAAAAATCGACTTTCTAAAAGTAGCCCCACCCACTTGAACAACAGCTTCCCAATTTCCAGTTTCCGCATCTTGGGAAGTCGGCATGATAAATTTATAATGGTTTGAAATAGCATAATTGGCTATATCTTGATGAACGATAACACCTCGTGCATTATAAATACTCATTTTAACAGGATGCTTATGCCCTGAATTGGCATATCTATTGTTCAAAATAAATCCCATGAAAAGCGTGTCGCCAGGTCTCCAAACACCACGCTCTCCGTAGATATAACCATTCAATCCATCGCGCAATCGAGTACCTGAAACATCAAAAGCAGATAGAGAATTTGAACTATTTTCCTCCAATTTAACTGGTGTAACTTGATTGTTCTTTTTTACTAAGGCAAAATAAGCGTATCGGTCCGTCTTCCATTGGGCTACCCCATCTCCATTTGTCTTGGTACTATGTATCAATTGTTGGTCGAAAGTGTATAACTCAATATTTGCTCCAGAAACAGGATTGGTTGAAATTAAATCGCTAACAGCAAAAAGATAGGAGCCATCTTCACCGTGTTTAACAATAACTCCTAGGTCAGTGGACAAAACATTTGTAGCCACACTGCGGCCCATAAAGTAAGATTCATGACATGGGTTATCTCGTTCATCCCAATCATACCAATAATAATCATCGTCTTCGTAATACCAATCATCGTAACCTGCACGGCGGTCGTAATCAGCAACGTTAAAGGGTTTATCTTTTTTGTCTTTCGATGTCCACGCTTCGTCGCAGGCATACATGGAATATTCAGAACGAATTGAAAATTCTACTCGGTAAATGGCTCCTGGATCAGGTTTCATTATTTTGGACAAATCCACTGCGTAAGTATTCCAGCGCAAATGAGATTTTGATGATGAATGATTCAATTCAATTGTGGTTTGAGCAACAGGAGAGCTAACGCGATGAAGTCCATCGTTGCCAGAGTATTCATTCACTTGTAGGAATTGCATTACGTTTTGTGAATGGATGCGGTATACGATGACATCAACAGCTCTCAAATTTACCGCTTCAAAATTAATTTTTAGATTTTGCGACGAAGGTAAAAAAGTGCCGCTGCGAACTAGGCGAACCTCAGGCAAAAGTTCTTCAAACAAAACATCTGATCGGAAATCCGTTTTCATCTTCAAACCATCTACACTTCTAATCCCTTGGAATACATGCACATACTTTGTCCCAACCAATACCTCAGAAAGATAAACATACAGTACATTGCCATCAGTAGAATACCGCAATTCACCAGCATCCTCTATTCGAACCAATCCTTTTAAATTTTGTCCTTTTTCTAAAGGATCTGAAAAATTAATTTTTATTACCTGTTCATCTCCGTTTTCAACATCTACCTGAACGACTTTAAAATTATTCTTGCCAGGTATTTCATAGCTCCTTTCATCCCTTTGATCAATCCCATGAGGTGAACCATCCCAAAATATTTTTACTTCAGAATTATCAATTTTTCGCTGCACACTGTCTATAACGAACCCGAAAGACCTTGATTTACCTTTTACTTTATCTAATTTTACTCGCAAAACTTTTCCTTCTTGCTTAGCAGTAACCAATTGATTAGCAATTGTATAATCCAGAAAATCAGTGGTCTCAATTGTTCCTTTTAGGTATTGCCAATCACGATCGTAAGACTGCATATCATCAATATTCACAATAAAATCTTGTTTGTAGGTGTGCAAAACAAAATTAAATTCGTGTAACTCTTCAGGAACATGTATCACCTCTTTCAGTTTAAATGTTACTCGATATTCTTGATCTTGCTCCATAGGTTCTGAGGGAACAAATAGAATGGTGTTGGCATCATGAAACACAACTTCTCCTTCAACACTCGGACTGATATCGAACCAATTTTCCTTGGGGCCAGCATCCAATATTTTGGCTGGCAAATCATTGACAAACACGAGTTTTATTGGCTCTTGGACAGAAATGTATCCGGAGGAGAATGACTCAATAAGACCGTTGCAAAATTATGTTTTCCCAAATCCCTTGTCATTAGCTTGTCATTAGCTTGTCAATTTTTTAGATTTGAATCGATTTTTTGGCGTTTTTATCGTTTTCAGATCGATTTTCCCGCTTCTTTTGCTCTTATTTTGCTATTTTTATTGAATTGGACACAATT